>Ga0182004_10000040_pt1 | contig 43807 bp, 51 predicted proteins | sample Sormic07211540_1_FD_120479 | JGI IMG/M metagenome (GOLD analysis project Ga0182004, IMG submission 120479) | Endophyte microbial communities from Sorghum bicolor roots, Mead, Nebraska, USA - 072115-40_1 MetaG | ecosystem: Host-associated > Plants > Roots > Unclassified | place: USA: Nebraska...
AGTTTAACTATAATTTGCGAGACGAATCTTTTGAGTCTAATTAGTTCATAATTAAACAATAATTATCAAATAGAAATAAAAGTGTTACAATAGACAAAATCTAAAACTTTTGCGAACTAAACAAGACAAGAGTATGGTTTATTATTGCAGACAAAGCAAAAGCAGCCAATGCAAGGGTCAAAGCGAAGTGCAGAAACTAGGGCCTTGTTTAGTTCCCAAAAAATTTTACAAAATTTTTCAAATTCCCCGTCACATCAAATCTTTAGATGCATGCATGAAATGTTAAATATAGACGAAAATAAAAACTAATTGCACAGTTTGGTCGGAATTAACGAGATTAATCTTTTGAGTCTAGTTAGTACATGATTGGATAATATTTGTCAAATACAAACGAAGTTGGTACTATTCATATTTTGCAAAATTTTTAGGAACTAAACAAGGCCTAGCACAGTAGCACTTACTGTGCTTGGACGCGTTCATCATCATCGTCTTCATCGGCAGAGAGAGGTCAGAGACAGACAGAGGTTGATTGGCTGTAGGCGGGAAACATGCGTGCATGCATCTCGCGCGTGAGACTGGGGCATGCAGCAGGCCTGGGCGGCGCGGCGCGGGCTCACCGGCCCCGGCCCCGCCCCTGGCCCCGGCTGTGCCCATCACCTCCTGCTCCGGCTCCGGCGCTCGGCCGGCTCCTCCTCCGTGCATTCCATGTGCGCCTGCATGCATGCGACCTCATGATTACTAGTACTATTCTGCCTTTTTTTTTTCATTTAGGCCTTGTTTAGTTTCAAAAAATTTTGCAAAATATGAACGGTAACGCTTTCGTTTGTGTTTGACAAATATTGTCCAATTATAGACTAACTAGGTTCAAAAGATTCGTCTCGTCAATTCCGACCAAACTGTGCAATTAGTTTTTATTTTTATCTATATTTAATACTTCATGTATACGTCTAAAGATTCGATGTGACAGAAAATCTGAAAAATTTTGCAAAATTTTTAGAAACTAAACAAGGCCTTAATTTAACGTCCGTTCAAGCTAGGCATCGCCCGGCCGGCCGGTGCACAGAGCCATGCACCACGCAGCACGTGCCGCCATGCGCGCCCTGTCGTCCCCACCGTTGCATGATTCTGTTCGCACTTGCATTTCCACACAAAATTGTCTTCTTGTCCTCCTGCCTTTTACTCCCTGATCCGAAAAACAACGGCCTTATCTTGGCTCTCATAGACCATCCGCAATGGTTATCAAATAGCTAGGTAGGAGAAATTCTATTGGCTCTTAATAGCACTTTACAAATAGCTAGCAAGATGATGTGTAAAAATAATTAAAAGGTAACACTTTCATTGGCTATCGAGGAGAGAGATCAAATAGCTAGCGACTTTCTAATAGCTAGCGACTCATAAATAGCTAATGTAGCACGATCTTCTAGAAATAAGAGCTCTCTCACAACATACTCTCCACAATAGTTAGCAACTTATTCCTAATAGCTAGCAACTTCCTAAGCTAGCTATTTGCAAATTGTCATTTAGAACCAATAGCATTCTTCCTAGAGATCAAATAGCCTGCGATTTAAACATCATTGCGGACGCTCTTATGTTTATGGAGCAGAGGAGGGAGGTAATTAATAAGACAAGTGGTTATTAATTTTGTGAAATAACCACCGTCACATTAGCTGAGATTTAAGACAACTTCCGCACCGTTGTTTGTTGTCGTGTGACCCCCATACCATTCGTTTGTTCTACACACACAGATTAAACGATTATGAGTTACTACTAGACAACCCACGAGATAGCAATTGAATACACGAGTTGTTTAATAAATCGACTCATCAATATTATATGGGGCACTACATAGACCATCTAACGTCAATCTACTTACTAATGGGGCCTGAAACGTAACACAAAGTTTGACAGCAAAAGTAAGACATCTGAAGATAGGCGCGGCTTATTATTAAATCTTACGTGGTTTTGTTTATAAAAATGTACTTCCATAGATTCACAATCTTAGTTTCCACGTAAACATCAAATATCCTTGATTTTGCAGTAATCTATATATATCAAATAGTCAACATTCACATTTAACTACTCCTATACATACGTATCTCAAAGCGATACTGTAATGTGACGGGAATGATTACTTAACGGAACAGAAACATAGAATAAACAAACAAGGCAGATCAAGACGATTCCTTTCTCTTTCTCATTATCAGGAACCATGTGCCTCACGCTCCTTGTCTAGCCTAAACCCACGGAGCGCCGTCGGATAGCCGGAGCTCCGACGATCCGGCGGCTCCGCGGGCAGTATGCATGCATGGCCGACGCGCCAAGAGGGCTTTTTTCATCAATGCAGTAGTAGTACGCCTAATAAACTTGTGTTTCTTCGCTCGACATCAACGTGCGCCCCCACCACTCTTGTCTTCCGGATCTTGCCTCCCACCTTCCTCTCTCCTCACTCTAGGTCTCTAGCTTCTCTCTCTGACTCTCTCTCCTCTCGCCGGCCATGGATTGGTATATATGGGAGCTCGCAGCACCCGGCAGAGTAGCTGTTGTTTACCACAGCACAGTGTACTTCTTTGATCCCATATATACATACACACAGTGACTCTGATCCGGCACACAGAAGACGACGACGACGTCCATTGATACCATAGCTAGTGCTTGCTTATTTGTATCGATACAGAAGAATCTATCTGCTAGCATCTCCATCAGTCGTAGCAGCAGAGATCGTTGCGTCATGGGTTCTTGGGTGCGAACCATCACGTCGCCCTTCAGGAAGATGCTGAACCCGCAGCGTGACGGCAAGAAGACGCCGCGCCACCATCGCCACCACCACCAACAACGACACCAACAACAATCTCCTTCTCCTTCTTCATCAGGTAATTGATGAATGTGCTGGTTAATTTGCTTGGGTTTTCATGCATATGGTCTCTCCTTCTCATGAAATGGATGCTGATGGTGCTTCGTTGTCGACTATTAATTGCTGCTGCTACAGCCATGGAGCACAGCGGCGAGATGGAGAGGTCGCAGCTCTACGGCGAGGTGATGGCGTGCACGTACGAGGACGTGCAGGTCATGTGGTCCATGCTCGACAAGGCCAGGATCTGCAGCGCCGCCGCCTCGTGACTGCCACGCACAAACCTTCAAACCCATCCATCCCATCCGATTCCGATCCGTCCGTGCCCGTCCATGGCGACGAGGCGGCGAGACGGGATCGATCCGGGCAATCCACCAGTATATATACTCCAACGCAGCCATATTATTCTTCATTGCAAAGCAAAAGCTCTTGGCGAGACAACTGCAGCTATATATGTATATATGCATGCAGATCGATCGACTGCCGAGGCGGCATGCAACATCTTATTAGTTCTGAAACTTTTTCCAGTTGGTTTTTGCATTCTGTGGCTTGCATAGCATGTATGGTTGAGTCTGAATCCCCGTTGTTGGCACAGACACATGGATAGGATCATGGTGTGTGTATGTGCCATCTTGGAGAGATTTAGTGACTGTACCACAACACAACATTAGTTTTTGTTGTTGCTTTTGAGGCCATCATGTTGTGCTTTATTTTGCTCATATTCTTTATCTCTCATGTCAGAGATGCATGCATCTGTATTCGTCATCCGATACATACATGCATGTGTCGTATTTCTGGAGATCTGAACTGGTTGCAGTTCTGTACTAACTTTATTGGTTCATGTTTCGAGTCGTTTGGGAGAAATGGCCTCCTCTGCTCGTAAGTCAATACGGGATGTGGACGCGGTAGTAAAAGGCGGAACTTCCGCTACCAGTTTTTCATAAACGGGGAGTACTGCTTATTTCGTCAGAAAACAAAACAAAATTAAAAGAAAGAAAGAAAAAGTATGTCAAAATCTGTCGTGTACCATGATATCTAGACAAGAATCACTCAACAATAACCCCAATATTCACTCAAATCATGATACAGTCGAAGAGGATTTAGAGGGAATTAAGTAGAAGCAGAGGAATCTAAGCACGGGTAAGAGAAGGACGAAGATGACTAGTTGAGCTATAAGTTGTGAACAAGATATTGTGAACTATGAGCTGTGAAAAAGCTGCTATAATAAACTATATACCGTGAAAAAAATATAAATTGTTTCGTTAAAGTAAGTGTAAGACTCACCTCCTCTGGAGAAATTTAATTTATACCACCTTATATTCTTCTCCCAACAAAGGGCCTCCGAAGCAAGACTCAAAGTTCAGCCCAGCATTGAGGCCCATGTTCAAGACAATATCCACGTCACCATCCAAATGTTGTTCACAAACAAAGAAGTCCGATCCTAGAAAGATTTATAATCAGCAACATCATCGAGCAAAAACTAGCACATCATCACAGTCAAAGCACAGTACTACGGATTCAACATTGGCAAATGTTACCATTTCAATTGGATCAACAAAACCTTTTTTCTGTTATTTATATGGTACTAATAATTTTGTTTCCACAATGGGAAATCCTAATTTCATTACAAATACAAAATTACAAAACGCTTTAAAACACAGTTGCAAGCAGAATCACCAACACAAGACTAGCCAGTGACTCTAATCAGCCAGGGATTTGAAGCCACACCGCCAAAAGACTACTGAAACAGCCCGGATAACAAAACTCCAACCATGCCTTGGTTAACACAATAACACCAACCAGTTTGGAAAACACTTCACAAGAGTATTGCGAGCTCAATCCTTCGAGCGGAGGTGAAACTGGACCTCACACCTTGTTAGTGAAAATTTTGCATTTTAGTCCTTTTTGAAAACTTATTTTACAAATAGACCCTTGACAAAATCTTTTCTAGATCAAAGTTCGGTGTGTATATATATATATAGTAACGCTACGCCGAGATATGCGGCTCCGTGTTCTAAGATCCAGTGTTAATTAAATTTGCCACCTAAGCGCTAGCGTGTTGATTTGGCCAAAACTCGACGTTTAGTCAACTAACACCGAGATTAGCCATGTAGGCATATGATCCATTAGTGCTCAGGTGTTGCACCTGCGCAGTACAAGCTAACAGTTGAGTGCAATGCCGTGAGCATGCGAGAACGAACTAGATATTCAGTATGAAATAGTAAACAACACAAAAAAGAAATGGCGAAAATATTAGAAAGACCTAATACTTAATTACCAAATATGCTATTAGAGATTAATACAGAGGGACAACAAGAGATCAAACCACAAATAATATCATTAACTAGCTAATTGTATTATTAACTAGCTAATTGAATTAGAATAATGTGGTTGACTTAGGAGTGTTGGCAGGTGTCAGGCCCCCTCTCAACCCCAGCTGCCCTTCCCAAAACCAACGGGTGTTTGACTTGCATCTTGAGCTCCACGATACATCCGCGTAACATTTCTCATGATCGTGTTATTTGAGCGGTTAGCTGTGTACCTTTCCAGGACGACTTTGGCCTCACCATCATTGTGTGTCACCACGGGGACAAAGACATCCAAGTGGGCTAGAGAGCTCCTCGATCGGTCTTCTAGAGCACCGTGGTGTGGCACCTTGGGAACACCATGGACCGTGTGTTCTTGTTGGCGATCCGTGTGATCTTGATGCTCCGGTGAGCCTTATTGGTAAAACAGAGCAACTCTCAGAATTCTAGAGGAGAGAAAATAAGGTGTTCTCTCTTGGCTGGTGTAAGAATGGGGATGGAGAGATGCTCATTTTATAGCCCGTGTGGGTGTGGCGCTGACCTATAGGAAATTGTGTTTGGTTCTAAACACGGAAGAGGGACAAAGTATAAACATAAAAGAGGGACAGAGATATCGATCTGATGACACAACATAGTTGAGCAAGACGAAAAATATTTTTTCTTACTAAGAAACACCCGTATAAACGTGCCTAACTTCATTTTGCTAGGCCATGTGCTGCACAAATAAGTGTTCATGACACGATGAGTCATCAAGGAAAAGATATGAAACTTGCTCTCATAGAGCATGGTCGAGCAACACTCTAATGAGTTCAATTATCTAGAAAATATCAACCTTGTTCATTTTGTGTATGAGTGTAAGTGTGAACCACAAATAAGATGCATGAGTGTGTGATACATGCATTCAAAATGCATATAGACAACAATAAAAATTAAGTAATAAAACTCATAATTAACATATGATGAGATGTTGTTGTTGATTGTGTCGGTAGCTTCCTTCATTCGCTTCTCCAACACCTTATAGACCGTCTGTCATGCTTCTCCAGTAACTTCTTGACAACACCTGCACATTAGCTAACATTGGTGGTGCAGTCACAAATGGTGGCACCATCAGTAGCTCCTGCAATGGTACCATCAGGGGCTCTTACAGTGGCACTAGCAGCAGATCGGGTTCCAGCGGTAGCGGCTGCTGCACAAACAGTGGCACGTTCACCACCATCTGCGGTGCCGTAGCAAATTGTGCACCATCAGGGGCTCCTGTTGGCTACTACAATGACATAAGCATCGCCGCCATAGCTTCTTCCATTGCGAGCGGCGACGGGCCTACTGTCGTGACCGTGGTGAGCAAGTTCAGGCGCTAATAGATGGAGGTCCTCAGCAAGTCCACCTCTGACCTGATAGCTTTGGTGAGCTCGGGGGCCAAGATGTCATTAAGGATGAGGTTGATCTCGAGCTAGCTAGCGGTGGCCTTGTAGCTCTCAAACCGTTTCCCATCTTCTCCAAGGCCTGGCGCAGGAGGCCCTCATTGTCTTTCCAGTGTGTCTCATTGGAGGCCTAAGGCAAACTCTAAATACTTCTGCATAATGTCTTTGGCCTCGTCAAACTCCGTTAGCTAGAACACCGGCTCAGTGTTATTACCGGGGCTGTAGACCGCCATCGCAACAGGGATTTTGCATAGGATGGAGACCTCCTTTGCATTCTCCAGCAGCGCCGCACAATGTTTCTAGAACATCTCATTCTGCACTGCATTCTCGATGATCCATTGGATCTTGAGCTTCCCATGATTACGAGGCATGGCGCTTGGTGAGGATCGAAACCCATGGCCGGCAGCTAGGATGCAAAGCATCAAAAGCACAAAGTCTCTCTTTCTTTCCCTATGAGAACAACACTGACAACATTGCCTGTGAGGGCGAACTAGATACTTAGTAGGAAATAATAAAAAGCACAAAAAAGATGGAGAAAAAACTACAAAGACCTAATTCTTAATTTACATAATATGCTATTAGAGATTAATATAGAGGGAGGACAAGAAATCTAGCCACAAATAATATCAACTAGCTAACTGTATTAATAAGTAGGTAACTGAAGTAGAGTAATATGGTAGAGATAGGAGTGTTGGCGGGTGCCAAGCCCCTCTTAGCCCCATCTCCCCTTCCCTCAACACTGGGTGCTTGACTTGCATCTTGAGCTTCATGATACATTGACATAGCATTGCTCATGATCCATCGTGTCCGTCAAGAGGTTAGCTATGTACCTCTCTAGGATGACTTTGGCCTCTGGCACCACCGGCTAGATGGTTGGCTCGACCTCACTAGCATTGTCCATCACCATGGGGACAGAGACATCATAGTGGCCTAGAGAGCTCCTCGGCCTTCTGAGCACCTTGATGTGGCCCCTCAAGGACACCACCAGCCACGTGTTCTTGTTGGCAATCCATGGGACCGTGACCCTCTGATGAGCCTTGCTACAACAAAGCAACTCTCGGAATGCTACAGAGAAGGAGAGGAAATAAGGTGTTCTATCTTAGTTGTTGTGATAATTAATGGGCATGGAGAGGTGCTCATTTTATAACCCATGTGGGTGTGTGGCTGACCTATAGGAAATTATCTTTGGCTCCAAACATGGAAGATGGACAAAGTATAAACATAGAGGAGGGACAAAGATATCGATCTGATGACACAACATAGTTGGGCAAATCATAAAATATTTTTCCAACTAAGATACACATGTGGATATGTGCCTAACTTCATTTTACTAGGACACTAGTGTTTTTGCGCGCGCCCATGCGCGCGGGGCATTGGCCCGTCGTATGTAACATCATCAAAACAGAATAGAGGGCCGCTTAGATCTATGATCATGTCTGGAAGACAATACAGGTAAAGATATCAAGCCACTACAATCACTTAACATGACAAAGTATGCAGCTAGGTCTCAATATACACACGCTGCAATAACACATACAACCATGCATGATGCAGCCCTCAGTTGGATACGGGTCCAAATTGTACACAATGGAACATAAAAGATCTCAACTAACAGACGACATAGTGATGAACAAAAGTTACAGGGGGATGGGCAGACAGGTAGCTTAGAAAAGCATTGCCGGTTTGTTGAAGCTCTAGCCATCTTGACGACTGTAACGCAGGTGCCAGCTTCGATCCGATTCAAAGCTACGGGCTGGTGAGTAATCTAGGAAATGCACGTAGAAACGTCAGTATACACATTTTTGTTAGCATATGGTTGTGAGTTGAAGTTGCTGATGATATCGTACCTCTAGGCAGGTAATAAGGCTCGTCAGATGAAGTGGTGTCTGCAGAGGAGTCGCTGCTGGATGCATATGCACATCCACGATACCTTCCACGCTCAAGTCTTTCATTGGCTGGATGTTATATTTAAGCACAAACATCGCAGATTGATGACTGTAAATACAAGAAAGAAATAATGATAGCGAAGTTAGTTGTAATACGAACCGTACCTTTTATCTATCTTGCATAGGCCTCTTGAAGGACCTCCCTATCGTAGCCAAATTCCTCAGCTGGCATATAAAGGGTTGTCGTTGTTAGCAAATTTCTTAGAATAGTTTCTGAGATAAGGTAGCTGCCAAAATGTAGAGAGATGGAATATATGGATAGTACCCGTGTCAAAAGAAGCGGCGTCGTCCGTCAGGTAATCTGGACTGTCATCTGCATTGACTTCTTCCTCAAGCTCTGGTGCTTCAGAGTAGAGGTATGTCTTCATGGTGACAGGGAAGACAACATTGCGCACACCGTCGTTCTTTGGGTACTGGAGGGCTATGGATCCAGACTCTGGAATAGATCTCTTGCTGAGTGCATAGGCATTAACACGACATATGCCTTTGGAGCTGATGAAATGGTGTGTCTGGATGCTGCAGTGGTGTGAAAGGAGCGGTCCTAAAGCAGATGGGTCGAAAGCATGGGTTGGCAATCCTGTGATGTCTATGGTGACTGCGGTATGCCAGTCTACAATTCTACCACCATATCGGTTGCTCCAGGGCACAAGTAGCATATCAAAATTGTGGCCCTGTAGTATCTCTGCCAATGCAACCGTATCTCTCTCATTTTCGGAAGCAAACTGCATCACAAAATCGGAGCGAAATCTATATATGGCTAGAGGAATGGCCTGGTGACCGAATTGCCTTTCGATAGCCTGACTGATGTCTGCAATGGTAATGTTGGCAGTGTTGGGGCTGGGATCGGTTGCGACGACTGCGTTGGCAAACTGCTGCTCGAGCATGTCTGTCAGATCTGTGGTTCCTAGCACTGAGAGTCCATGAGCAGCAAGCGAAGTCTACAACAAGAAGCAAAATGAATGGATCAGGGTTTTTGCATTGTCATTATGGTATAGGCTACGTATTATGTATGATAGATATAAGATTGGTCGAGCGACATACCATTTCTTTTGTGGTGATGAGCGATTTTGCCGATAGCTTATAGGGTGGATGGACAAGATCTGATCGAAAAAGAGTATAAATGCGATGGATATGTAACTATGTCGGTCTATTTTTTGCTATTAAAAAAGAGGAGGAAAGATTCACTGAGATTAACCTGATTCGGTGGGAGGAGCCGCGTCGTTGCTGTGTTCTTGTGCGATGAGGCCACCCTGTCTGGGATTTGAGGATCCAGTGGACTGGGACGGTTAGGGTTTCTAGGTCTACCAAGCGTCTATATACTGTGACGAGGTTGATCTGTGTCTGTTGAATGGCCTGGAAGAGATCGAACGGCTGATTCTCATCACAGATGGGTTCACGACGTCATGGACCGTAGCTGGGCCGGCGATTTTGTGGACAAGATCTGGGCCCACTGCACAGAGGCCAAACCAATTACTCCAGGGGCATAATCGTAGCCTGAGAAACTATTTCTTACCGAGTGGAAGAGTAAGCAAAAACGAGCAGTTGAGCTAGTACCGTGTACAAAATGAAGCAAGACAGTGTAGTGAGTTCAAAAAAAGAACAAGAGTGGCATATGTGGACATACGCGATACATCGTTTTCAAGACACAGCGGTTAAGCAGACATACATGGAGAGTAACCATACATGTGATGGGCAAAACAAGCTATTAGCCTAATCGTACGAGAACCGAGGGGCTACAAACGCTCTGACTGAAATGCTTCAGATCTTCTTGCCGACAAGGGAGTCAAGCTGAGTACGCATCTTGAAGAGGGAATCTGAAAGATTTTTCATGGCTGAGGCTGGATCTTCTTGACCTATGCCAAGTACAGCTTCACGGCGCAGTCTCTTTTTGGGTGGTGTGCTATGGCTAGTCTCAGCAAGAAGCTGAAATGCGTTTGAAGCTTCTTGGTAAAAGGTGTCAAAGGAGATAATAAAGTCATGGAGCTTTGCATCGTTTCTATTAATAGTATGGATGAGCTTTTTTGTTTTGTGCTCAAACAACATGCTCCATGAGTCAGAGGAAAAGAGCTCCTGTTTTAGCCTTGAAACATTATCAGCGTTATAGTCATCCACTTGAATCATTCTCTCATCTTCAAGGTATTTTAGTGCAGCACTGAAAGCATTATGTATTGATAATTTTTTGGTGAGCGCAGGCTTCCCAATAAATTCCTTTGAGCCTCTTTTACACGTTTCTTTGCACAAAATATTACCAATTTCTATTTTCGTCATGTATAGATCATCATCCATCTCAAAGGTTTTTTCTGCCTCGATGCTCAGTCTTAGTGCTTTTGCTGCCAGAGCAAAGATCTCCTTCTTGTCCACCCTAACCACAGCGGGCACCTATGTACAATGGGGGAAAACAGATCAGACAACAACAGATCTGGGAGGAAGGAATGGATGAAAGTGGCGGCAGTGTGGAGTGAACAAAAGTATGGGGTAGGATTACTTGTACCTTCGGAAGCATGTCGTCGTCATGCTCCTCTGCTAAGTCCCGAAGGGTGATAGCTTCCATTGAGTCCATAGCAAGAAAGCCAGGATAGGGTGGCCGCTGATGCCTGCAGTTGGGAGAGACTATGGCGAGTTTGCTGATGGAGGGAGAAAGGCAAGGTGTGGTGGAGACGGTGCAGGTATTGTAGGTTGGAGAGAGGATGTGGGCCTGTGTTGGATGGTTGTTGTCGATCGGTGATTGGCCTATGGTGTCAGGTGACGCTGTAGCAATGTCCTATGGACGCCTGTACGTACGCACGTATTTGGTTTGTGTGGCTGATTTCATCTGAGTACGTATCCCAGGAGCGTACGCAGTTCGAGGGGAGGGCTGTATGGTTTGGTAGACGCCATAGAGAGCGCGACATGTCTAGAAGTATCGTAGCGCGAGCAATTTGACATCACAACAAAATCTTTGATCATGCACGGATAAGGAATCAAATTCCATACAACTGTTTCTAGACGAATCATCCACATAGCAAAGACAACATTGGAATGCACGATCATGGCTACAGGACGTTCACAACCAATGAATAAAAGGGTTCATAGTTCTCCCAGGTCAAACAGGTTCCCTAGCAAAAATAAGCTGAGCAGTTTGGGCAACTCTACTTTATAGTTTGGGCAGCGCTGATATCTGGATGCTGCCACCAAGGAGCAGCAATGCCCTGCTTACATGCACAAACACGATCAATAGGGACAGCTTCAATCTCGATGAAGGGGAGTAGCTTTCGATGGCTACAGGCCAAGACATGGCTATAGCATACACCACTCGTTGTCGATCCTCAGCGTGCAGCAACATCATCAGGTGGAGTTCCCAGCACGGATGAGAGGACACCGGCAAAATGAGGTAGGATCCTCCTCTAGATGGCAGAATTCAGCATACACCATCAGTGTGCAGCAACATCATGAGGTGGAGTTCCCAGCACGGATGAGAGGACACCGACAAAATGAGGTTGGCAGAATTCAGCACACACCATCTGGTGCCGATCTTCGGCGTGCAGCAACAGGATCAGGTGGAGTTGCCAGCATGAATGAAAGGACACCACCAAAATCAGCAAGGAGCCTCCTCTGGATGCCAAAATTAAGCTTCTCCATCCAAGCAAAAGATGTAAACCAGCGTGGATATGCTGTGATAATTGGATCATGTTAGGTAAAGTAGCAGTAAACGATCTGAAGATATCACTGGTACCACCGTTACTGAGTGTTACCTGGTCTACTCACTGTCATTAGTCAGACAGTGGTCCACACGAGGGCGCTTCTTCTCAGGAGCACCATCATTGTCATCCAAAAGGCTATAGAAATAGAGACATGAAGTTATATATCTCTAAATGGTGGCAATAATATCTATGCAGAGGACTAATGGCACATGCCTTTCTTGGGTCTTAGTGGCAGAGGTCTTAGGTGTCTGATCTAGGGGCTCGTCCTCTGTGTGAGAATCCTTGGTCACCAGCTACGATGAGCAACACAGAAAGAGTCATGCACCATGAGAAATAACGCTACAAGAACGAAAAGCGCTACAAGAATGAAAAGCACTCTGTATCCAGCATGACGATATATACCTCCTCAGTGGTTCCCTCAGCAAAAGCCAGCTTCTTTTTTGCCAAAGGCTCGCTGCTCCTTGTAACGGTAGGGCTAACAGAAAAAAGTCTAGAGCTTTAGAACAATAAAACAACATGGACAAGCACATGGTATTATATCATTGTAATAATGTCTCTGGATTTTAGAAAGCAGCAGTGGAATCTGCTTTGTCTGTGATAAAGAATGGGAATAGATGTATCACCGCGTGTAGCTCTTCACGGACGGTGGGTCACTGGGCTGGAAAGCTGGAGAAGGTGTCTGCAGCATATATGTATTTGAGATCTATGAGAAAAATATGTGGATTATATTTGTAGGCTCAACAAACACAAATAAGTTATATCTTACAGCTGAAGACACCGGGGAAGAGAGGGTGCTGTTGTATGGGTCATGGACATCATGAGAAGTGTTCTGGGAAGAGCCTTGAGCAGCAACATCACTACCAAGAGAACGACTGCCTCCATTATCAATAGAACCAACAGGAGAAGGCTGGCTACCAAATGCTGTAACCACTGATATAATCTGGTAGGTCTTCTGCTGCTTATAGTAGCTCTGCTGTGATAGAGCAATGGCAAAGGTGAACGTCATTGAAACAATCCTTGTAATTTCTGGTGGATATCTGTTGGGGCACGTAGCTGATCTAAGAATCTGTTGCACCGGTTTCCCAATGATTCGGCGCGCAACATCTCCAAAGCAGATCATCTCTGCCTCATCTGTCCCATCCAACGCCATGAAAGAGATTTTGTACCTGGTATCAAGCAATGGTAAAGAGTGATCTACTGTTTGGATAGAATAATGTTGTTGGGTCGTACAATCAAGGACATTAGACTTCATAAATCTGAAACGTCATTTAGACGAGACACTACTTGAACTTGAAGGAGGTGTTGGAGCATGAGTTGCATTTGTATCCTGTGCCGTCCGGAACACATGACTTGCTACATTTGGTACAAGATGGGAACCACCATGTTGCATTTGGAAGGAGGCGGGCAACAGTAACAGTGCAGCGGTAGCCATTGTCCTATAGTATAATAGAAAATTTTTGTTATGGACAAAAGAGAACTAAGACATAGTGATAGCATGAAACATCAGTTGGAGCATATGTTCTTACAGCAAAGTCATACGGGTCCATGTTATTCAACTCGTGTAGAGTCTTCTCCATGCGCTGCACAGGAGCCTGATCCTTGCCTTCATCCTCACACGGTGCAGGAGGAAATCTGATTTCTAACTTCTGTCCCTGATAACTGGATAGAAGAGCAAATTACATCAGCACGAAGACTATGTAGGCTAGGTTGTGGCAGGCAAGAAAACGACTGTTGTGGCCCATAAGCATGCAGAGCGTACGCTGTATTAAATTTTTGGGCTTCTGGAATAGAAGGATCAAAGTACCACCGAGAGGCTGTGTTGCAACTTAGGTAGTACGTACCTGAAAATGTTTGGTACAAACAACTGAGAACCATCGAGAGTAAAACGATGTCTGAATATGCACGAAATAGGTAGGGAAAATATCAGGCAGAGAGTACCCAGATAAGACTTCATCAGGCCTCCAACAAATAGTACCGTGATTGGTTTAGCCACGCTAGCATCATATACACCATCAGTAGTGAAAGCAGCGGCTCGTTCACCCCATAGGGTGATTTTGATTTCAGAATAGCTGCATATAACATAACAAAATTAGCGCTAACTATCGAGTAGAAAACATTTTAGGGGAAGGATGGTCGCGCAGAACTATTAGGACCTTAAATCTCTAAGAACGATGTGCCTGGTAAGAATAGGAATAGGTTTGTTTGGCAGGCGAACCCTGTAAGCCTCAGAAACTTCAACCAAGACTCCAATAGTATCTGTGCATGTGACAGTATTAGCAGAGAAGGACAACAAAAAACAAAAAGGCACCAACTTTATAGCCAACAACATACCAAGGAAATTTTTGGTGTCACCAGCATGCGTAGCCAGTGCATCGATTGGTGTTATCTTGTAAGCATATTGTGGGAAAGCAAGCAAGTCAGTTTTTGCAGCTGAAATGGTTGTATGTAGCGTGAATTCGACCATGTAGGGAGAATCCACAGGTCTGTATCCTGACTTTGCATTGGAAACTCTAAAGCGACTGATGATGTAGATGCCACCTTCCTCTAGCAAGGGACTTTTTGTCTCCACTTCTTGCTGTGGGATCTCACCATACATGCTGTTACCCTACATATTTTGTTGTGTCACGGTCATATAAGGCTATTCGTTAATCCCTGTTTAGAATATACCTGTAACAGCACACCAAAGGAACCGAAGATCTAAGTACAGACCTGTTCATCAAGAAGTACAAGGTCAACATGCTGGATTGGTCCATCATCAGTCCCACCATGATACTCCCATTTGCGGCAGACTCGGACACAGATGGTTGAACGCCACTGGCGAGGCCGCAAAGCAGGCAGCAGGTCAAAGGCCATTGTAGGGGACTGCAAACAGCAACAGTAAGAAACAATCTATAACCACAATGTTGAGCTACTGGCATAGAGCATATGATAAGTAGTTGTAAAGAAATCTATAGAAAAAGACTCACTGTTTTTCCTCTGACGCGGACCACATTTTAGAGGTAGTAATGGGCTCAATGAATGTAAACAAAACAAAGAACTAACTGTTCTCTACCCCCCCTCGCACGCACACACACACCCACCAGGATACAAAAGGAAAAAGGACCACCAAAACATAGGTAGTCTAAATATGGCAGCCACCAACACAGGAGGCAGTAACAACGGACATGCAATTCAAAAAAAGCAGAACCGGTTCTGTAGAGTACCATAAGAAGGTATTGTTCCGTTGAACAGAGCAAGCCAATTTAAGGAGGAGGTGTGTGTAGACACAACGCTGCAAAGATCTCATCATACACTATGTTCTGAGTTGTATCAGTACAATTTCCTTGAGCATCCTCGATGAGTATCTTGAGACCACTCTTCGAGGTAACTCGAGAAACAGCGACATAGAGCTGGCCATGGCTAAAAACCGGAGTTTTTAGATAAATACCTACATGCGATAGAGTCTGACCCTGGCTTTTATTAATGGTCATTGCATAGCAGACTCTAACCGGAAATTGGCGCCTACGTAGAGCAAAAGGCAACTTTGTATGTTTAAGAATTAGACAGATCCTAGGTATGTGCACAATGTCTCCAACATGGGTTCCAGTCACTACCTGTGCCTCTATAAGCATCTCACCAACATTAGTCACCACCAATCGAGTTCCATTACACAGACCACCAGACTGGTCAAGATTTCTAAGCATCATTATTGGAACACCTTTTTTAAGCAGCAAACGATGTTGCGGAAAATTATTTCCATTCAAAGAATTTAGGAACTCAACAGGATATAACATTTCATAAGAATCATGTGCCCATGGGGACTTAACCATCTCATCACAACTTAGATACTCTCTGCTCTCACTTGGTAGCAATGACACCACGTACGAATTGATATTATCAGCTATCTCGTTGGTCGGTGTTAGAATCGCCCTATCCTGTAGGTATAGTGGATCACAGTACCTTCCAGATAGATCTGGATATATGTTGTCAACCATGTATGAAATTTTGTCCCCGTCTGTCATAAGCAATAGATCAGGGGGTATCTGTATGTAGTTTCCATCAGTGTCACCAATTCTCTGTACACCAGGTACCTGACCTTCCCCAACATTCAACACCCATTCACTAAAGCTAGCAATCTCTTGCTGGGCTTCCATCGTCAATTCTGGACAACGAAGCCTCATGTTCATAGTTAGAGAAAGGACCGTGACATGCCTCCACAATGGAGAATTGACTAGTGCAGCGTTAACAATTTCAGTTCTAGTACCGCCTTCAATCACAGGTAAGATTTGCCTTAGGTCGCCACCTAGCACAACAACCTTACCACCAAAAACCAATTTGTCTGCACCCATTGTTTTACATGACATAAGATCTCGAAAAGTTCTATCTAAGGCCTCAAACGCATGCCGATGAGTCATGAGGGCCTCGTCCCAAATAACCAGGGATGTCTCTTCAATCAATTCACAAAGCATGGAACCACGTCTAATATCACAGATAGAATGCTCATCTAAGTCACATGGAATCTTAAAGCGAGAATGAGCAGTTCTACCACCAGGCAACAACAAAGATGCAACACCAGAAGATGCAACGGTAAGAACAATTTTTCGCTGGGAGCGTAACCAAGCAACCACAGTCCCCCAAAGAAAAGTTTTGCCAGTACCTCCATACCCAGACACAAAAAAGAAGCCTGGTCTACCACTAAGAACTGTATCTGTAATAGACTTGAACGCACTGGTCTGCCTAGCATTTAGTTTGCTAATCATTGATTGAGCCTGAAGCAACAGTTTGTTTGTGTCATAAGAAAGCTCATCTTGAATGAGCCTATTGCCAACTACATCACCTAAACTTTTACTGCGCTCGGGTAAATTACGGTCCCTCATCCTTACCCCATTTCTTGCAAAGAGGGCCGAAAGCTCATCTAGCAAAGAATCTCTTAGATCGGTTTCAGGAATTTCATATTCAGTATTGCCTAAAATATCTCTAAGACGGTACTGTATGTCATCGGCAAGCAGTTTCCAAACTTTTTCAAAGAAAGCATACTCATCATTCACTTCACAAAATAAAAGCATAGTCACAAACAACTTCCTTAGCTGGCGAGATGTAGCCCAAGCAGCAGCCTCATCAAAAGCATTGTACCATTCCCTATCATCAGCGAGAAGGCCACGCACACTACACGTCTGTTTGAATGTGGGATACAAAATACCATTATACTGCCTGACATCCTCAAAGGTTTTAGCACCTCTAACCACAAGAAGAAGCATCCTAAGAAAGTATCTCTCGCCAACAGAAGGATGCACATAGTAAAGACGACCTATCTTACCACCACCTCGCTGTCTAGCATTCCACGATCTGGAAGAACTATCCCATGTATATCTGGAAGGAAATTCACAGTAGGTGAGGTCCTTGCCTAGAGGACTATTCTGGTTTGCCACAAACCATTCAGTCAGCATCGTCCTACGAAGGAATTCTAGGGAGGCAATCTTTGTTAAATCAGCATGGGTATCGTACACTATACAATTGTCATCTGGCAGGTGCACAGGCAATCTTTCTACAGGGGGGTAATGTCTGTGAATATCAAATCCAAATATACGCCAACAAGCATCCTGCTCACAAATGTATCTACAATCAAGGTATTCTTTAACTTCATTGCGTGTTTTTGTTTGGTCATCATAGGGGGCAGGCTGACCACTACGTATTCTTTCTATGTATACTTTACCACGATCAGGACCCTTAGTCACATATTTGAATAGGTACTTAATAAATATTCCTTTGTTGCACCATTCCACATTGATATGGGCCTGATATTTTTTTAGGAAAAACATGTTATGCGGTACAACCCATGCGTTATCTAGTCGAGTAGTGCCCTTTTCAATGTACAGTGCATTGGCGGGTCTTTTATATACAGCGAAACCATTTTCGTCAACAGTAGTTTGTTGATGGTGTTTTTTGGGAAACTTCTTTGAGCATTTATTGTTTTTCATGCATGGACATGTTTCGTGACCTCTTCCACACGGGCCGTGCATCATATGTTCAGCAACCAAGGCATACCCTAGGGGATCTATACATGGATCTGGGATCTCTGCACTAATGTGTTTATCAATGAATGCAGGTGTGGGGTGTGAAGTATCCTGTGCAAGCCAAACAATAATATGAGCATGAGGAAGGCCTCGCTTCTGGAATTCAACGGTGTGCAACACTAAAAAACAAGCAAAGGAATAAACATAAGAGCATGTCAATGAAGAAAGCAAGCTGTTTCGATGAAGAAATGGACAGGTCTAGACAGAGCATACCAGCACTGATAGGTCCAAAAGCAGTACCATCCCTTATGTCAGTGAGTAGTTCCTCGAGCTTCATGTTGTAGACCCTAACAACCAAATCAGCCCTATCTGTCGCTTTCTGGCCAGGCTCAAAAGACAGAGCTCCTGTAATCTCTGGCCATTTCGGATTGCATGTGAATGTTGTAAAAAAGTCAGGGGGGCCATGTACCCTACAGATCGCAATTGCATCATGGTAGTTCTGGATCATGTATCTCCTACCGCCAGTATGGGAGGCTGGTAGCACAGTTTTCTTGCCTATTTCAGCCCCATCAACACACCCATGATCAACGTCATCCACAATGCCTTGCAAGTTTTCCATACGCAACTTAGGTTGGTTGTTAATTATATACCAGAGTCTATTCTCGTCGATAGATGCACGCGCGTCAATCTTAGCCTGTGTGGATAAACTGCCATAACATAGGTAAGGATTCACCTGGTGCTTTCTATAGTGAAACATATATCTAAAGTAATCTTGCATCGTTATTTTAGTCCTTGCGTTTTCACCATTCACATTAACACCGCTGTAAAGCACCCCCACCTGATAACCACGCTCACCGTACGGGAACAAGAGTGGATACTGCAGGGCCATATATGCAGGGTGCAGCGAGGAAATATGCAAGTGACCAGATCTTGTTTGGACAACTATATCTCGTTGGTAAGTGTCTGTGGAAAAATCTCCGGCAACAAGCATAACAAGCTGATCAACAGCTGGAAGGTTGTACTGAACCGGGTCACCCTCTCGCGCACCAATGATCCGAACTACAAATTCTTCATTGTCGTCCTCTTCAAGTCTATCCCTGGCCACTCTAAATTGGCTCGCCAATGGATTATGGTCATCAAGCATTTTCAGTAGATCTTTAGTAAGGTGTGGATCTAATGGCTCCGTAGGACGCTCACTTGGGTTGAGGGCATGTAGCCTATTTCTGACCTCGTTTGCTGTATCATATACGTACAACTGTAGAAATTTGGGAGGACCACCATCGTTAGGAAGGAGGGATCCTATACGATGGTGTACCTGACCCGAGATCTTGAACACAGGAGGTCCACGACCATCATTGAGTGATCTATCTATGTTTGCACCCATGGAAGTGAAAGCAAACAAGCAGTTATATTGCCTTATATTTTTTAGGAAACGCTTACACCGAGCATCACCGTTGAATCTAGCCAAAGAGGAAAGCGGCTCAGGTCGTTCTCTAAAAGGAGGTATAATAATCTTTCCGTCTCTACAACATTTATTGTAGACTACTTTACCAGATCTTAAGTTTGACTGTCCCACGGCACACTCACGCAGCCAAAAGGTAGCATGACAGTGCCTACACTCATACTCTGGCAGGCCGTAGCTCGAACGACCAGGATAGGAAGCTACACGCGACAGAGGACATGCAAAACATAAGATGGAAAAAGCAGGAAGAATCAGTATTCAGGCGGTCAGCACACAGAACTGCATTAGAGCAACTAAAGCGCATCTATAACAACCAAACCTTTCAATGCCTCAATATACTCCTCTGTGAAACGACCACAAGGCACGGGTGCCTCACTGATATTGGGAGGCCCTAGCACACAACAGCCGAGGAGAGGAAAATCAGACTGACAATACGAACACAGACGAAGATCCGAGGGACGAGAAAAAGCACCTTCCTTTGCTAATCTCCGTTGGTCCAAATACTTTTTCTGTCTCTGACGACACTCGACAGCCGAGAGTCTAGGTGGCGTATGGCATGCACCCTCGGCTATATCAAACGAACAATTAGGCTGGAACAATTCTACTCGCCATAGTGGTAGCAACATAGAAGAGGTGTAGGACACTGGACGTACATCTCCTCCTACGACAGGGTGTTTTCGTGTTCCTTCTTCCAGGTCGTGAAGAAGCTAGTTAGAAGATAGTAGGATTCAGTTAGGAGGTGTGAGCGCACCGGAAGCACGATAGCAGCCTATGCATTGGTAAAAGGCAGGATCGAAACAACATACAGGGCACGTCGTGAGCACCTGTGCTGCAGAGCACAGCAGGCCGATCCGACACATCCATCTACTCCTCCACAAAATATAAGGAAACATTTTCACAGGGCTCAATTTATCACGAAGACACGCAATTAGATTATACACGAGAAATCCATACACGGCATCATCCAAACTGAGAATGTCAAACAAAAAGATTAAGAAATGACACCTCCTTCATGAAACACTGAGACTGCATAAGCAGATCTTTGCGGTTATTGTCTACTCTAGCAAGTATCCCAGCCGCCCTTGTAGCAACCGCAAGAGCGCTGCGCGCAACCCTACGACAGAGCACAACTCCCTGGAAATTATAGTCAACCACGACAAACCCATATAGGTTCTGTAAAAACGCTATGGCTTGCAAAGCAGCCTGCTCGTACCCTGCACCAGAAAACTCACTCTGAGGCGCCCAAAAGAAAAAACTACGACAAGCACGATGCGTGTCGAAGCACGGCACCTCTACCTCTACACCGTACACAGGGGATCCATCGGTCGCGCGCTCGAACACCACCGACGCATATGGCAGTCCACACCTAGCTGCCACCGACTGCAGCAGCGACAGGTAGGACGGTCCAACAACAAACATCTTAGGTCCCTGTGGAATACGCAAAAGGCGCAAAAGGCACAAAAGGAGAGACAGCCAAAACCAAGGACAGACAAGCGCCGCAACGCTGAAAGGAAAACAAAGAACCCCCCCAAAACGAAAAGGTAAAGCATATTTTTGTTAGAAGCATGAAATGAGCAGCACTGAGTAGAAAACCTCAAGAACACATTAGTTCATCAGAAGTCAAACGACGCATACCGAACGCAGGTTGCAAGCCTAGGAGACAGGACGTGTGCGAAGCACGAGCCGCCGCGCGTCTGGTGGCCTTCGTCACCGGCTGGACAGCAGATCCGCCAGTAGCCTCGGACCAGAACCTAGAAAGCAACGGCGCCACCTTGTCCCTGCAGAGGAAGAAACAACAAATCAGAGAGGAGGAGGAACACGGGGATCAGAGAGCCCCAGATCAAAACAACAAATCAGAGAGGAGGAGGAAGATGGGGAGAATCGGGGATCAGACAGCCGCGGATCAAAACAACAAATCAGACAGGAGGAGGAACACGGGGAGAATGAGAGAGGAGGAGGAACACGGGGATCAGAGAGCCGCGGATGAGGCGCAGGCGGACCTGTTTCTTGCGGCGGAACGGAGTGCGAAAGAGAAGGTTCTCGGTGGACCTATCTAAAGCACGATTCGGGTGAACACAGCACCAGCAGAATCACAATCAGCTACACGTAGACACAGACGCTGAGAGATGGGACCAAGAGGCACAGATGGAGATAGGGCCCAGCAGACAGGGCTCACACACCGCATGGAGGTCTAGCAGGGCGGTTTCACATGAGGAACCCGAGGCGCTGACCCAGCGCGGGCACCGCGCGGCGAGGCGTGCCGACCAACACGCGCATCCCTCAACGTACCGAAGAACACCCAGCTGAAACCCGGCGGCACTGCAGCTGGGCCTAATCGAAAAGAGCCAATAAACAGACGACAACGAGCTGAGCGAACGAATGGCCGCTCGACAACGCCGGTACGGATGCGTACGGGCTGACACCGTTCAGGGCAACTCCTGTTTTGGACTCGAAGGCAACACGCACAGCCGTAGATCCAAATCACAACGACACACGTTCTCATATCTTTAGATATGCTATACAAATAAATGTTCATGACATGATGAGTCGTTAAGAAAAAGTTATGAACCTGCTCTCACATAATATGGTCTAGCACCACCCTAATAAATCCAATTATAAAGAAAATATCAACCTCATTCATTTTGTATATGAGTGTAGTATCTGAACCACAAATAAAATGCACGTGTGTGTGACACATGCATTCAAAATGCATATAGAAAACTCATAATTAACACAGGAGGAGGTTTTGTCCATTGTTTCAATAGCTTCATTCATTCGCTTCTCCAACATCTTTTTGACCGCACGCCATGCTTATCTAGTACCTTCTTGACAACAATGGCACATCAACTACCATTGGCGGTGCCATTGCAAATGGTGGCACCATCAGTGGCTCCTCCAATGGTGCCATTAAGGGCTCCTGCGGTGGCACCAGTAGTAGCTCGGGTTCTAGTGGAAACAGCTAATGCACAAATAGCAGTGCATTTACCAGGATCACTAGTGCCGTAGCAAATGGCACCTCCATCTGTGGCTCCTGTTGGCTGCTGCAATGACACAAGCACCACCACCATAACTTCTTCTAGTGCAAGCAATGGCGGAACTAATGCTGCGGCGAATGAGGTGAGCAAGATTAGGTGCTCGTAGACAGAGCTCTTGAGCAAGTTCACCTTCGACCTGATGGCGTTAGTGAGGTCAGGGGCCATGATGTCGTTGAGGATGAGGTTTACCTCAAACTAGCTGGGCGGCGTCCTTATAGCTCTTGAACCGTTTCCCCATCTTCTTCAAGGCCTAGTGTAGGAAGACCTCATTGTCCAGCCTGCTCTTCTCATTAGAGGCCTCAGGCAACTCTAAATTCTTGTGCATGATGTCCTTGGCCTCATTATGCCCCGGCAGCCATAATGCCAGCTCGGTGTTACCGGGGCCGTAGACCACCATGGCCATAGGGATTTTGCAGAGGATGGTGATGTCCTTTTCCTTCTCCAGTAGTTTGGTGTGCGGCTCTTCTGGAACATCTAGTGTGGTGTGTGGCTCTTCCACAATGTTGCATTCCACACTGTGTTCTTGATGATCCATAGGATCTTGAGCTTCCTATGATTATGTGGCATGACACTAGGCAAGGATCGAAACCCCTAGACGGTGGCTAGCATGAAATGCAACAAAAGCACAAACTCTCTCTCTTTTACTATGAGGACACACTGACAACATTGTCCTTTGAGGACAAAAAAGATATTGAGTTGGAAATAATAAAAAGCACAAAAAGATGGAGAAAATATTAGAAAGGCTCAATTCTTAATTACATAATATGTTATTAGAGATTAATATAGAGGAAGGAAAGGAAATCAAACCACAAACAATATCAACTAGCTAAATGTAGTAATAAGTAGCTAATTGAAGTAGAGTAGTGTGGTAGACATAGGAATATTGGCAGGTGTGGAGACCCTCTCAACCCCATCTCCCCTACTCTCCACCACTTGGTGTTTAACTTGCATCATGAGCTCAACAATACATTGGCATAACATTTCTCATGATCCATCATGTTCTTCGAGGGGTTAGCTACTTACCTCTCTAGGATGCTTTGGCCTCTGGCACCAGTAGCAAGATGGTCGGCTCAACCTCACCGACATTGTGTGTCACCGTGGGGATGGAGACATCATAGTGCGCTAGAGAGCTCCTCGGTCTTCTAAGCCCCTTGGCATGGCCCCTCAAGGACATCAGCAGGCACATGTTCTTGTTGTTGGCAATCAGTGGGATCATGACGCTCTTGTGAGCCTTGAAACAATAAAGTAACTCTGAAAATGCTATAGAGAATAAGAGGAAATAAGGTGCTCTCTCTTGGTTGGTGTGAGATTTAATGAGCATGGAGAGATGCTCATTTTATAACCCGCGAGGGTGTGTGGCTGACCTACAAGAAATTGTGTTTGGTTCCAACCATGAAAGAGGGACAAAGTATAAACATAGAAGAGGGACAAAGATATTGATCTGATGACACAACATAGTTGGGAAAATCATTAAATATTTTTTCCAACTAAGTTACACTTGTGGATAAGTGCGTAACTTCATATTAGTAGGACATATGCAACACAAATAAATATTCATGATACGATGAGTCATCGAGGAAAAGTTGTGAACTTGCTCTCACATAATATGGTCTAGCACCACTCTAATAAGTTCAATTATCTAGAAAATATCAACATTGTTCATTTTGTATAAGAGTGTAAGTGTGTGACCCACAAATAAAATGTGCATGTGTGTGTGACACATGCATTCAAAATGCATATAGGCAACTATCAAATGAAGTAACAAACTCATGAGGAGGTTGTTTTTTATTGTGTCAGTGGCTTTCATCATTCACTTTCCAACACATTCTTGACCATACGTCATGCTTCTCGAACACCTTCTTGACAACAACAACACATCAGCTACCATTGGCGACACCATCGCAAACACTGGCACCATCAGTGGCTCCGACGTGCCATCAGGGGCTCCTGCGGTGGCACCACTAGCAGCTCAGGTTCCAATAGCGGTGGCTGCTGCACAAACTAGAGAACATTCGCCACCATTAGTGGCTCATGCTGGCTGCTACAATGAGACAAGCACCTCTGTCGTAGCTTCTTCCATTGCAAGCAGCGGTAGAACAACTGCCATGATGGCTGAGGTGAGTGAGCTTAGGCCCTCGTAGACGGAGCCCCTGAGCAAGTTTCACCTCTAACTTGACGGTGGCAGTAAGCTTAGGGGACATGATGTCATTGAGGATGAGGTTGACCTTGAGCTAGCTGGCGACGACCTTGTAGCTCTCAAACCGTTTCCCCATCTTCTTCAAGGCCTGGCGTAGGAAGCCCTTGGTGTTCAGCCTGCACCTCTCCTTGGAAGCCTTAGGTAGCTCTAAACAATTATGCATGATGCCCTTAGCCTTGTCAAGCTCTGGTGTCCAGAACATTGGCATGGTGTTACCGGGGCCGTAGACTGCCATGGCCACAGGGATTTTTCAGAGGATGGAGAGCTCTTTTGTGTTCTCCTACAACACAACATGGTGCTTCTAGAACATCATGTTCCGCATCGAGTTCTTGATGATCCATTGGATCTTGAGCCTCCCGTGATTATGAGGTTTGGCACAAGGCAAGGATCAGAACCCCTGGCCAGCGGTCGATATGCACCTGTGGATAAGTGGGTAACTTCATATTACTAGGACATATGTGACACAATTAATATTCATGACACGATGAGTCATCAAGGAAAAGTTGTGAACTTGCTCTCACATAATATGGTCTAGCACCACTATAATAAGTTCAATTATGTAGAAAATTCAACCTTGTTCATTTTGTATAAGAGTGTAAGTGTGTGATCCACAAATAAAATGTGTGCGTGTGTGACACATGCATTCAAAATGCATATAGGCAACAATCAAATGAAGTAAGAAACTCATAATTAACACACGAGGAGATTGTTTTTGATTGTGTCAGTAGCTTCCTTCATTTGCTTCTCTACACCTCCTTGACCGCACATCAGCATGCTTCTCCAACACCTTCTTGACAACTCCGACCTGACAATGACGGTGAGCTCTAGGGCCATGGTGTCATTGAGGATGAGGTTGACCATCTAGCTGGTTGCGGCCATGTAGCTCTCAAACTGTTTTCCCATCTTCTTCAAGGCCTAGCGCAGGAAGCTCCCGTTGTCTAGCCTGCCCATCTTCTTCAAGGCCTAGCGCAGGAAGCTCCCATTGTCTAGCTTGTGCATCTCCATGGAGGCCTCAGGCAGCTCTAAATACTTCTACATGATGTCCTTAGCCTTGTCAAGCTCCGGTGTCTAGAACACCAACTTGGTGTTTACCGAGTCCATAGACCACCATGGCCACAAGGATTTTGCAGAGGATGGAGAGCTCCTTTGCATCCTCCAGCAGTGTTGTGTGGTGCTTCCAGAATGTTGTGTTCTGCACTGTGTTCTAGAGGAGCCATTGGATCTTGAGCTTCCTATGATTACGAGGCATGGCACTAGGCGAGGATCGGAACCCATAGACGGCGGGCAGGATGCAATGCAACAAGAGCACAGAGTCTCTCTCTTTTCGTGTGAGGACAACACTAGCCTATGAGGACAAACTAGCTGGTTGCGGCCATGCAGTAGAAAATAATAAAAATAACAAAAAGAAGGAGAAAATATTAGAAAGACCTCATTCTTAATTACATAATATGCTATTAGAGATTAATATAGAGGGAGGACTGGAAATCAAACCAAAATTAATATCAACTAGCTCATTGTGTTAATAAGTAGTTAATTGCAGTAGAGTAATGTGGTGGACATAGGAGTGTTGGCAGGTGCCAAGCCCCCTCTGAGCCCCATCTCCTCTTCCCTATACCACTGGGTTTTTGACTTGCATCTTGAGCTCAACGATACATTGGCTTAGCATTTATCAACATTCATCGTGTTCTTCGCGGGGTTTAGCTGCATACCTCTCTAGGATGACTTTGCCCTCTGGCATCAGTGGCTAGATGGTCATCTCAACCTCACCAACATTGTGCGTTATCATAGGGACGGAGACATCATAGTGGGCTAGAGACCTCCTCGGCCTTCTGAGAGTACCTTGGCATGGGCCCTTAGGGACACCACCAGCTGATAACACATGGGAACGTGATGCTCGATGGGCTTTGCTACAACAAAGCAACTCTCAGAATACTATAGAGATGGAGGGAATAAGGTGTTCTCTCTTGGTTGGTGTGAGAATTAATGGGGATGGAGTTATGCTCATTTTATAACCCGTGTGGGTGTGTGGCTGACCTACAAAAAATTGTGTTTGGTTCCAACCATGGAAGAGGGACAAAATATAAACATAGAAGAGGGACAAAGATATCAATCTGATCACACAACATAGTTGGGCAAATCATTAAATATTTTTCCAACTAAGATACACCTGTGTATACGTGACTCGCTTCATTTTACTAGGACATAGCTACAAATAAATATTCATGACAGCATGAGTCGTCTAGAAAAAGTTATGAACTTTCTCTCACATGATATGGTCTAGCATCACCCTATAAGTTTAATTATCTAGAAAATATTAACCTTGTTCATTTTGTATACAAGTGTAAGTGTGTGACCCACAATATAATGCGCGCGTGTGTGACAGATGCATTCAAAATGCATATAGGCAACGATCAAATGAAGTAACAAAAATCATAATTAACATACGAGGAGGTTGTTTTTGATTGTCAGGAGCTTCCTCCATGTGCTTCTCCAACACCTTGTTCACTGCAGGTCATGCTTCTGCAACATCAGCCTTCTTGACAACACTGGCATGTCAGCTACCATTGGCGGTGCCATCGCAAATGGTGGCACCATCAGTGGCACATGCAATGGTGCCGCCAGGGGCTCATGCGGTGGCACCAGTAGCTTCGGGTTCTAGCAGCGGTGGTGGATGCTCCACAAATAATGGCGCGTTCGCCACCATCGATGATGCCATAGCAAGTGGCACCACCATTAGTGGCTCCTGCTGTGATGACACAAGCACTGCTGCCACAGCCTCTTCTTGTGCAAGCGGCGGTAGGAATGACCACCGCTGCAGCCAAGGTGAGCGAGTTCAAACGCTTGTGGACGGGGCTCTTGAGAACTTCGACCTTTGAACTCACGGCGGTGACGAGCTCGGGGGCCAGGTCATCGAGGTTGCTATGGCAGCCGAGGCGGATGTCTTTGAGAATGAGGTTGACTTTGAGATGGCGGGCGGTGGCCTTGTAGTTGTATCTCTCAAACCGTTTCCCCTTCTTCTTCAAGGGCAGGGGCAGGAAGCCCTCATTGTCCTACCTGTGCGTCTCCTTGGAGGCCTTAGGCAGCTCTAAATATTTCTACATGATCTTCTTGGCCTTGTCAAGATCCTCCGGCCAGAATGCCGGCTCAGCAGTACCGAGGCCATACACACCAACATGGACATGGGGATTTTGCAGAGCTCCTCGGCCTTCTGTAGCAGCGCGGCGTGGTGCTTCTGGAACGTCGCACTCCACACAGCCTTCTAGACGATCCATCGGATCTTGAGCTTCCCGTGATTACGAGCATGACGCTAGCTAGGCGAGGATCAGAATCCTGGCCGGCGGATGGGATGCAATGCAACAAAAGCACAAACTCTCTTCTCATGTGAGGACAACACTGACAACACTAGCCTATGAGGACGAACTAGATATTTAGTACAAATAGGAAATAATAAAAGGCACAAAGAAGGAGAAAATGTTAGAAAGACCTAATACTTAATTACATAATATGCTATTAGAGATTAATATAGAGAGAGGACAAGAAATCAAATAACAAAATAATAGCTTTCACTAGCTAATTGTATTATTGAGTACGCCTCAATATTAAGTGACTAACACACAATATGCATGGTCTAGGCACCACTCTAATAACACACAATAACCCACAAATAAGATGTGCGCGTGTCACACTCGATTTCGTAGAGCCCAAATCGGGTGTTCTGTGTGTGCCAGGATCAATTTCTACATCATCAGTGATAATCAAAAATAGTGTATGAAAAGAGTATTTTTTTTATTACATAATAATTCATCAGAGTTTGGAGTTACAAGCATGGCATCATTATTAAAACAAAGACTAAACATCAAGTCCTCCATAGGAAGGTCGACGAAAGCACATGCGCCTAACACCCGGGAATGTCCTTCGGATGCCCATCCCATGCTTCATCTTCTGAGCAGCCTTTAGTTTTATTTGAGGAATAGCAAAGGTGAGTACTTGTCGTACTCAGCAAATACAGGCAGAAAATAATATGAAAGCTTAAAATAAGGATAAAGCTGACTCGGGCTTACTGCAGGTTAGCATTTTTAGATGGCAAAGTTTTATTAAAGCAACCTGTATTTACTAAGTGAGTAATAAGAGATCCCAAATCCTTAGATAAATGAGAATATCATATTTTATTAAAAAGTAATTCCAAAAGTTTTCCATCATACGGCATAGCCATGCCCAAAGATAAAACCAAGGTAGCCATGCCACCTCATCACCAAGGGATCGAACCTTCCACTCGCGGGTCTCCTCTGTCCACTTGAGATATTTTTTAGGACCTGTGTCCAAATATGATACACTTTTTTCTCATATTATACTAATCCTATTTTGAAATGAGTGTTTGGAACCCTAAAGTTGTCAACTACAAACATATTTTTTTCATAGCTAGATGATTAAAAAATTATCAACTACAAAGTTCTATAACTTATATTTTGGTCGTTTCACCGTCATATGAAAAATTTGAATTTCAAATGTGAGAACTTCAAACATAATCTTCCATGAGTAAATGATTTCAAATAAAAAAAATCTCAATTATAAAGTTTTATAACTTCTCGAGATCTACTTTCATTTTGGACATGTCTCCATCTAAGGTCGTTTGAAAAAATCAAATATTAATACTCCCTCTGTCCATGAAAGAATAAATTTCTAGAGTTGTCCTGAGTCAAAATTTTTAAACTTTGACCAAATTTCTAAAAAAAAAATATAAGATTTATGGTATCAAATTAGTATTATTAGATTCATCATAGAATATATTTTCATATGATGCGCATTTTATATCATATATGTTGTTACTCTTTTCTATAAAGTTAGTCAAACTTACAAAAGTTTGATAAACACGGATTCTAGGAATTGATTCTTTCACGGACGGAGGGAGTATGTAATTTTATGGTTCACCGCCTATTTTTAGAGGTAGCTCTAGATCCAGCCCACCTCTAGAAATCATTTTGTTGAGATGGCTGAATCTAGAGCCGTCCCTACAAATAGGGTCATTTGTAGAAGCGTCTAAAAATACCATTGGTCCCTATAAATCGATTTTTTGAGGTGTCTTGTTTAGAAAACCATTTTTAGAGACGGTTTTAGATAAAAAGTGTCATGTCTACAAATGCTTTTTCTAGTAGTGATATCCCCTACTAAAATATATGTTTTTACATCTGCCTACTTTATGCAAGATGCATATAGGGAACAATTGATAAACTGAAGTGATAAACTTCACAATAAATAGACACAACTACACAATTCTTTTATGAAGTGGTCAAAACAAAATTTTCTAGGTGAGCATTATGTCCGCCCCTTTCATAATGCAGAAAAATCTGTCTGCGTAAGGGTTAATCAAGGCGGTCACATTGCCCGTCTACGAAAATCAATCATGAAAACGAAAGAAAAGAAAAAACCCATGGTCAAGCCTACTGAGCCCATCCATTGGCCCGATGAGCCCATATCCACACGTCGGCACCATCGCTCACTGGATCTGCCCTGGTCGCATCCATGCCACATGTGCCAGTGTGCCCCGCATGGCCGGAGAAGGGTCGGGCCCAATGAACGTCGAACATAGGGATTCCCACACTGCCGCCAGGTCCTACATGTCGTGTCTCCATCGGGCCCTATGCGTGTCGGAGAAGGCATCTCGTGTCGGAGAAGGAGATCCACGTTGCCACCACCAGGGGCGGATCTAGAATTGGGACAGGGGGGCTAAATAGTGAAGCTTTAGGGCTAAAACTAGAGATTAGTGGTAATTTGAAGCTAAGTACCATTGATTTAAAGGCATAAATCAGGCTCAAGGGGGGCTGCAGCCCGGGTAGCCCACCCCGTGGATCCGCCCCTGGCCACAACCAAATGCCATGCGACGCGACTCCACAAGGTCCTGCCGCTACCAGATCTTATGCGCCATGGGCGTGTCAGAGAAGGAGATTTCACGCCACCGTTGCTAGATTTCACCCACCAAGCCACAACTGGGCCTCCACCGAGAATAGGATGGGACCCCACATCTGTGCCGCCGCCTGCCTCCGTGCCACCAGCTCCGGAGTGGTGCTCAGTTGTCCGCCAACTCTGGCAAGGCATGCCAGCAAACCTCACTAGGGTTTTGGGTGTGGTCGGTAGAGAGAGAAGGAGTCGGGTGTGGTCGAGCGGCTAAGATGAGCGTGCCCGCTATGATTTCTCAGCATATATATACTTACAATCCGTATAGGGATGACATGGCAAGTGCACTCAGCCATGATTAACAGAAGTGGGCCTCATACGAGGTTCGTCTCTGAAAATAGCCTCCAAGGCAGACTTCAATCGATTTTAGAAAGTGGTTACTATTACCATCTCCATAAATCGATTTTTTGAGATGGGTAATTTTAACCGTCACCATAAATGCATTTTGCGAGACGGTTAAAATGTCTGGCTCCGTAAATGAAAACATCCGCCTCCGAAAGTTCTAAGGTTTTTTACGAGACGATTAGATTTTGTGACCGTCTCCATTAATATTTGGGTAGTGTCTCGTAAAATCACTTTTTTAGTAGTGAGGAACGTAAGCTCAAGGCTTGAAGTGTCACGAGAATAATATAGCATGCTAGCACTAACCAAATTAAAAAAAATATATAAATGAAAATCATGCCCCGGCCAGTTTCCAATGGAGAACACGTCAAATCCTCAGTCCACTATATAGACTCTATATAGGGAAAAAGATAAAAGATAAATTCTAAATTGATGAAATTCAGAATACAAACAGCCCCTATTGTAAGGACTATAACACGACTAATGACAAATTCCACACTGACTCGATTGAAAGCAAATGAACAAACAAAAACCGCAAAATAGACTGCATGCATGCGTCTGAACAGTAGACGTGCATACATTACAGCCGCTTATTTCTTCAGAAAACGTCCTAGAAGCCGCTGCCATTGCCATCGTTTATTGAGCAGGGGTCTTAAAAGACGTATCTAAATGCGCGCCACGAGAAGCAGGAGGATCGGAGGAGACGCGCCACAGCCGGCAGCGCAAGTGAATTGGCCCGCCGGCCCGTCCTCCTCCAGTGGCCGGCGCGCGGCGGCAAGAAGTGCCGCAGCTGGCTGGCCGGCGCTTGGCGGCGCCCTACAGGCTGCGGAGGTAGATATTGGCGGCAGCTTCCTGCAGGCGTTCTTCAACCACCTTCTTGAAATCGGCGAGGAGCTCGCGGGGCACATCACCGACGTCCTTGTGGCCGCGGATGACATCGTGGAGGAGGAGCTTGGCCTCTGCCTCATCGTTGGTGGCCTTCTGGCGTCTGAGCTGCTTGGCGAGGCGGCGGAGACGCCCAACTAGGAACTCCTCCAGGTCCGATGTGTTCCTCGAGGAGTCAGTCGCGGCGGCGGCGTTCCGGCGAGCCATGCTACAGCAGAGAACGAAACCCTAGCTCGGAATATAATGCTGGAGAAGAAGAGGAAATTAGGTGCTCTGTCTTCGTTGGTTTGGTGAGAATGGCGATGGAGCAAGAGTCATTTTATAGCCCGTCTGGCTAACAAACATGGAAATTTGTCCCGAGCGCTCAAAACAATGGAATAAGGTCAGGTATCTTGATTTGACACAGCTAGCACCATAATTGTGTGCAGATCAAAAAAGATTTCTCCCGCTGGAATACAACTGTGCATACGCGCCTACATTAATTTATTTTACCAGGACACGTAAAAATGTACATGGCGACACATTGACGTTACTACTGAAAACACATCCTTTACCGAGGGCTAAGGCTTTACCAAAGATTAAATCTCAGACACTCGACAAAGACACTCTTTGTTGAGGGCCCTCTTCAGAGGTCTTCGGTAAAGAAGGTCCTCGACAAAGACACTCATGCGGCTTATTAAGGCCTAATATCATTTACGGCATAGATCGAACACACACCGGTAAGATAACAAAGCAACCACTGCACAGTCACCCATCTATAGGATAAAAAAGGTCCCGTGTGCATCCATGAGTAGTTGGGACTACTCTTTGCTATTTTTTTGGTGCATGTTTTTAGCCATAGTAATAATAATCATACTTGCCAAAAAACATTTGTTCAGTAGGTAAAATGAAAAGAGAGGTATCTTGCTGACACAGCAACATAATAAATGTGCAGATAAAGAAAAGATTTCTCCCGCCGCTGGAATAAAATTGCTGGGATACGCGCCTACATTCATTTTACCAGGACATGTGTCGAGAAAAAATGTTCACATGACACCACGTATATTGCTGTGTCGACAAAAGACTATGAGAGAAGTTCCTCTTAGCTCTGCTTACGACCTATTTGGATCCCATGGGCTAACTTGGGTTGTTAGGATAGAGGGACTAAAAGGTGGCTAAAGACGATCTTGCGTCTTCACAACATCTTTTAACCTCCTTTAGCCCATCTTGAAGAGGCTAATGGACTAATGCTGACTAAAGATTAGCCCCTCCCCTTTTAGCCCTCCTGTTTGAATCCCTAAGGGCTAAAAGGGGGATGGATAATCTTTAGCCTCTTGGATCCAAACAAGTTCTTAAGGGTTCTAATATCCTCATTATACATTGTTGCTTTGTCGAGTGTCTGTAACACTCGGCAAATACCTAAACACATTTGGCAATGACCACACATCAAATTTTTCTCGGCAAAGTGGTTTTTCCACGTACTATTTTTCAGGTACTCGGCAAAGCCTTTGCCGGCACTCGGCAAAGATTGAAATGAAAAAATCCCAAAAAATAGGATTTTTCCGGGGGGGCATTTTTCACGCAACATACACGGCTACATGGGTAGTAGGATTCAAACATGTGATCTTCCTCTCGCATATCTCCCTCCCTAACCACTAGACAAAGATCCAGTCTACAGTTGTGGCGGACGGCATGCAAGAAAGGAAATTTGTTCACTGCTGATTGTTGGTGCTAGTATTGGTGGTTGGTGAGAGTGACAGGAGATCGAGGGGGCTCCTTTTGTAGCTGATCTGGCAGAGAGAAAAATGGAAAGGAGTTATTGCCTCCAAAAAATGGTGTAGGAAGCTATGGTACAGTCTATCATATACTCACTGGATAATTAATTATGTGAATCAAAAAAGATTTGGTTTTTTATGGCTGGATATAGCTAGATACCTTTATTTTATTATATTGCATCTTGTATATGGACAACACATGGCAAAAAAGATACTCCCTTTGTCCAAATTATATATTGCTTAGACTTTTTTGTTTCATCAATTTTACTATATACCTAGACATATTATTATATTTATATGCATAGTAAAATGGATGTACCAAAAAACAAAGTGGCTTATTATAGTTTGGAATGAGGAGGGTATTGCTCAATTCCATGCATAAAGGTGGAAAAATATAAAATCTGAAAAAAATTGCCAATAGAGAAATACTAATTCTCACTGTAGACACCGCATATATGTTATAGCCAGTACAACCTGCCTAGCAGCGTCATCTACCCGTTCACGGCAAGGAAGAAGCAACGCTGCTGGTTTAGAGCTAACTAAGATTGAATGTTTGGTTTAGAGCATCGAACCATTCTAGATGAGGTGATACGTTATAAGTTTATTTCTATGATTTTATTTTTTATAATAGAGGTGGAGATGTATCAACTCATTCTATTTCAAAAACCAAACAAAAAATTAAGGAATGATGTGACAATGGACTACCTCTTTCCATAAAACAAACACCCGTAAACTATTGGCAAGGCTACAAACCACCAGTGTAAACCTTCATCGCCAATTTATGGCTTCACATATTTTTGTTGTTGTTTGAGCCATATAGCATGGTGATATATGCAGGATCCTCTGATAGCCAATTCAGGGACGAAGCCAGGAAAAAATTTAGGAGAGGATGAACAAAAGTTTTACATTAACTTAGCTCTACTATTACTCCTTGTAAATATAGATTAATAATGAAATTTACAAAATATATCTAAAAATAAAGTGTTCAGCTCACCCTACCTTATAAATTTGTGTCTAAAATTAGAAGAAAAACACTAAAAATTTCACTGGGCCAGCAGCGCGCGGTAGGGGGGGCTGGAGCCCCCCTAGCCCCACTGCTGACTTGTCAAGCTAATAAACTTCCCCCTTTACTCGCAAAAAAGCGATGGTGATATTAACATCATCAATGCCAGTTTAATGGTAGTGAACATGCACCCCTCCAACTGAATCGATCTTTTATCACCAAAAACTGAAGGACAAATTTCAGTATGGTGAATTCATTAGAACAACTCTTAGACTCATCATACAAATGCTTTATTGCAGCATTCTTCATCGCCTCCATACCCTTTCTTAAGAACATTGACGAACCAGAATGACAATGCAACAATGCCTCGAAGAACTCTGCTTGTTCACTTTCATCGACCTGAACTCCGACATCTTCACCCACATCTTGGACACCGATGAAATCATCATCACTATCATCCCGCATAGCTGGAACAGTCCGAGAGATGTGTTGTCATGTCTCTTGCACTAGGTTTTCTATTGCACAAGCCGTGGAACTACCCTCTCCATGTTTTGCCCAAATCAAGTAATCCTTCATAAAATCTCGGCAAACCAAATGAGAATTGATTTGGTCTGCGTCCTCAAATACAACAACATTTTTTGCAGTCGATGCACGGACAATATATGTACTTCGTCTTCTCTCTACAAGCATGCCTCTTAGCGACATCAATGAACCTATGAACCTCTAACTGGTATGACAGTTCTAATCTTGATAAGTTGTACATCCATAACGGCCTTTCCATCTTCAGTTGTACAAAAATGATAATGGTATAAATGGGTCCACTCAAAATGATTAGATTAAAATATAAATTAATGTAATAATTCTTTTTTCGAAAGTGTGTATGTTTCTAGATGTGTTTACCACCTGTTGTCCTATTATTATACACCTGACTACAGAGTTTTATACATACTACTATATGTTTGTATGTATATGATTCTGCCACCAACATCAGAACTGGACACGAAAATTTGGTTTGTTATATTGAACTTTGGTTGTGGCCTATACATATTTTTGCTTAGCTTGTCACATAGTGATTGTGCACTTTTTTTGCACTTTGATTCTTTAATTTTTTTTCTCTATATTTATTTACCATTGCTATGTTGTTTTCTTTGTACACAGGGTCTTCTTTTGTTTCTAGATGTGTGTACCACATGTTTCCATGTTCTAGTTCATCTAACTACAGACTTTTATACATAGGATTGTATGTTTCTATGCATATGATTGTGGCACCTCCTCCTGAAAAGGAAAGCTTTAATTGTTGTACTAGTGAGAGAGTCCCCCATGGATTATATATTAATGGTTGGCTCTTGAATAACCAGGAGTTTACAAATAGACATTGAAGTTTTGTTAAGGTTTACATTGCGCTAGCTATTGTAGAGAACAATGATGTAACAATGGCCCTATCATCTCGTGGCAATTGAGGCCCCATAGATAAGCCTCAGTTTCGCGTGCAACCAACGTAGCATTCAGCGTTGTCCAATCATTCCTGAATGTTATGTTGTTTCTCCTTTTCCAAATATGCCAACAGCATAGTAGCAGGAAGGTGGTGAAGTATTTGGCCGGAAAGTGAGGCGGTGACGGGAACTCCCTGAGAGCTTGAAGTGGCCAATTAGCATCCTTTTGAATTTGCAGCACCTCCCAGAACTGCTTGGTGCTGGGGCAGCCAAAGATTATGTGGGCAGGTGTCTCCTCTGCTTGACAAACTTCGCAGACAGTACTTTCCACAATGTGTTTCTTTTTCAGAACTGTTTTACATTGTATCCTTTCCTGTGACAATAGCCACGCGAAGAATTTGACTCTTGGAGGGGGCTTTGTTCTTCCATACAAATTGTGTCCACGCGTCTGGGCTAGAATTTGCATTTTTCAACGCCCTGTCCAGCAGTGATGTGCCTAGGTCCTGTTTGTCTTCAGCATCGAGCTTTGGCGCTTATCTCCGCCTGCTGTTAATTGGTGTTGCCCCATGATGATCACTACCTGTTGCAGTTGTTCTGCGGCTGCCACAGTCATGCAACCAGCTAGAGAAAGTTGCAGCTGACCTTGGAATGCACTATGGACTGTGATTTCCTGTTGTTGGCAGTGGCTGAAGTGCTCTGGGAAGAACCTGCCTGCGAGGCTGTCATTACCATTCCAAACATCGTGCCAGGAAATTGTTCTCCCGTCCCCTAAACTTATAGTTGTGAGATGGCTATGTGAATTGGCAGTAATAATCTCAAGGTCTGCCAATGGCTGCCATGGAGGTCTCCACTCTCCAGTGAGTGAAGCAACACAGGCATTCTGCTGAACCCACCTTTCCCAAGACAAATCATTGACGGAATGTAATCTGTGAATCATTTTCATTAAGAATATTCTTGTGAAAATATGATCGTACTACATACAAATCAAGTGAGCAATTACCAAACTCAGAATACTTCAATGAAAGTTGAACTATATGTGTTTCACTCTAAAATGTTTTCATTGTCCAAAATACATAAGTTCTTGAGATTACACAAATATCCTATGAGGACTTATTAGTTTGCCCATAGTACTACATATTATGGTGTTCTAAGAAGTTAGATACTTGGATTGTGGTTAATTTAACTATGAAGTCTAAACACTTCTCGCCTATTAAATCAGACACAAACTTAAATTTGTTTGCTGAATTTTCTTTTTCTTATTTTTTTTGTTCTTCATTTGCGTATTACTTTTCTAAGGTACAGCCTGTAGATCACACAATCACTTCCTTCACCATATCTTAGGATTTCAACTAATTCCCTAGCTACAAAATGATCTACCTCCCTAGTAGCTTAAGCTCTCTCATCATATATCTGAAACCTCACTAACATCTCCAAAAGGGCCACTCACACAAACATCCAGTTTAGAAACGTTATAAGTAACACTAAGTCTACTGAACTTTACACTTTTCAAGTTACTCACCTGATTTTGAGATTCTACTAACAGATGCCCCTAAGGAGACTCCAGAATTATTAATATAATGCTGACCTTTATCATCCGAAAAGAAGGTAATAAAAAGAAATTTGCAGAAAAGTTATCTTTTTCAATATAGTTTCTAAGTTTTTGCGTGCCTTGAGCTTTGACGCTTTTTATGTAGAGTTGTCTGTTGTTGCCTTGCAACGTTTGCTCTTGCGACTTGGTGTTGCTTTTGCTACACTGTTAGTGTTAGTCGAATAATTGGGATAGCTCCCTGACTTCTCAGTTGCTTGCTAGTTGCCTCCACGGATGGTACGGGGCTTTTCTCAGTGAAGTGAGCATAAAAGATTGGTGTGGCAACTGGCAATACATAATCACCAAAATAGCAAGGATGCAATTTGCAGTGTTCATGTTCCTGACGCGCAAATGCAATAATGTTGAACAGTAATCTGCTTCCGTCGACAGACACAATCATCCCATCAAGTCTCACAATCCGATGAGATCATGTATACTGCTGCAGTGCCTAATCCTTGAAGGCTTGTAGATGCATGTACTCTACTGCTAAACTCTTTTAATTCACTGCCACTGATGAACGACAACACTGACCATAACAAAGGAGCAGTGCTGAAAATAAATGTATAGAAACGAAACACAAATAAATTGCTGCAATATTCAAATTTTGGATACATTTAGCCCTGGTCTAAGGACTAATAACTCGACAGAGGACTCCTGACACTTTTCACCCTAACCTTGACGATACTCTTACCATCTGACACAACAATTGAAATCAAACAAACCAAATCATAAGATAAATTTTATTTCATGCATGCCCCTGAACAGGTAGCCCTTTAGGGCTTGGGCTTGATGAAGCTCTCGAGGCCGTGCTCCCAGAGCAGACGGTCGACGTCCTCTTCAGTGGCCTGGCGTCCACTGTCATCGTCCAAGATGGCGTCCGCCACCTCAAGAAGATAGCTTCCATCCCGGGGAAAACCGTCGTCATCGTCAACACCCACACCAGCAGCAGGGGCAAGAGGATCCCCCACCGCTGCCTGAAGCGTATGTGGCACCGGCACCAGCACCGGCACATCAGCTGGTGGCGCCATCGCAAATGGTGGCACCATGAGTGGCTCCTGCGACGGCGCCATCAGGGGCTCCTGCGGTGGCACCAGCAGCACATCGGGATCCAGCGGCGGCGACGGCAGCACAAACAGCGGCGAGTTCGCCACCATCGGCGGCGCCATAGCAAGTGGCGCCACCATCAGTGGCTCCTCCTGCGATGGTACAGGCATCGCCGCCACAGCTTCTTCCGGTGCAAGCGGTGGCAGAACGACTGCCGCTGCGGCCGAGGTGAGCGAGTTAACGCGCTCGTTGACGGAGCTCCTGAGCAAGGCGACGTTGGACCTGACGGCGGCGGCGAGCTCAGGGGCCAGGTCGTCGAGGTTGCTGCGGCGGCCGAGGCTGACGTCGTTGAGGATGAGGTTTACCTCGAGCTGGCCGGCGGTGGCCTTGTAGGTCTCAAACCTTTTCCGCATCTTCTTCAAGGCATTACGCAGAAAGCCCTCGTTGTTCAGCCTTTGCGTCTCCTTGGAGGCCTCAGGCAGCTCTAGATAGCTCCGCATGATGCCCTTGGCCTCGTCAAGATTCTCCGGCCAGAACGCCGGCTCGGCGTTATCGGGGCCGTACACCACCATGGCCACTGGGATTTGGCACAGGACGGAGAGCTTCTTGGCCTTCTCCAGCAGCGTGGCGCAGCGCTTCCGGAACGTCGCGTTCCGCGCAGCTTTCTGGACGATCCATTGGATCTTGACCTTCCCGTGATTACGAGGCATGGCGCTAGCTAGCTAGGTGGGTGAGGATTGGAAGACGACGGGATGCAAGAATGGAAATTTGTTCGCTGCTGATTGCTGATGCTGGTAATGGTGGTTGGTGAGACTGACGGGAGCTGAGAGGGGGCTCCTTTTGTAGCCGATCTGGCAGAGAGAAAAATGGAAAGGAGTTATTGCCTCCAAAAAATGGTGTAGGAAGCTATGGTACAGTCTATCAGATACTTACTGGATAATTAATTATGTGAATCAAAAAAGATTTTGTTTTCTATGGCTGGATATAGCTAGATACCTTTATTTATTATATTACATCTTGTATACAGACAACACATGGTTAAAAAAAATACTCTCTTTGTCCAAATTATATGTCGCTTAGATTTTTTGATTCATCCATTTTACTATATATCTAGACGTATTATTATATCTAGATGCACAGTAAAATGGATATATCAAAAAACAAAATTGCTAGCTTATTATATTTAAAACGAGGAGAGTATTGTTCAATTCTATGCATGAAGGTGCAAAAAGATAAAATATGAAGAAAAAAGTGCCAATAGAGCCGAATTGAACAATACTCTCACTGTAGACATCGTATATACTGACATAGCCACTACAACCTGCCTAGCAGTGTCATCTACCCGTTCACGGCAGGGAAAAAGCAACCCTGCTAGTTTAGTGCCGACTCGGATTGAATGTTTGTTTAGAGAATCAAACCATTTTTTTTTCGAAAACGTGCGCTGCACGTGCCTCATTAAGTGAATCAAACCATTTTAGATGAGGTGATACGTTATGCTCGAATGATTTTATTTATTTTTATACTAGAGGTGGAGATGTATCAACTCATTCTATTTAAGAAACCAAACAAAATTTTAAGGAATGATGTGATGGACTACCTGTTTCCATAAAACAAACACCCGTAAACAATTGGCAAGGCTACAAACCATCAGTGTAAATCATCACCTCGGTTTATGGATTCACAAATTTTTGTTGTTGATTTGAGCCATAAAGCATGGTGATATATGCAGGATCCTCTGATAGCCAATTGTATTAAGGCTAGTGTCTAGCTAATAAACCTCCCTCTTTACTCGCCAAAAAATGTAGGGGTGATATGAACATCGTCCATGCCAGTTTTATGGTAGTGAACATGCACCCCTCCACTGCGCCAATTTACATCGATTAGCACCCTTGTCCTTTTGTTTGGTGCTTTTTCCCATATCAGATAACAACGACGCTACTTGCTGAACTAAATCTAATGTGACTGGTTAAATTGAACTTTAAATTGCTAAATCCTCCCTCCATTCCACAAAAAAATCTAGATTGAAACAAAATCAAATATTCTTAAATTTAACCAATTTCATAAAAAATATATCAACAATTATATGTCTCAAAACACGTTTACTACGAAATTTATATTCCATGATTCATATTATACATATTAGTACTTTTTTGTATGGATTTGGTTAAACTTAAAAAAATTACTTTCAAAAAGTGAGAACTATTGCTTTTTTGGAACAGAAAGTATATATGATCCATTATTATTTAAAATTTTATTGCATATTATATGGTTTCAAAATAGTTTGCACAAGAATTATAGCTTGATAAAAAACAAGCATGATAATGGACAAGGAATCTACTTGTGTTGGATATATAGTTTACACGCTCTAGAAAAAATAATATATGTAATAATGTACAGGTAACATATAATCGTGGTTGATTGAAACCTGGATGTTGAATGATTTGGAGGCAGTAAAAGTGTGTTCTTAAATTTCATGATTTCTTAATTACAAAGTAATGTTTCCTTAAAGTTCATGCTGATTATTACACTGTGTATTGACACATTGAGGCCTCTCAAATCTCTATCTCTACGGTGCCTATCTCTATTTCTATCTCTATCCCTATCTCTATCTCTATCTCTATCTATGTACAACTAAAAAGAGCTAATGGGTTTTGTCCACCTTCTTTCCAACCCAAACTATGTCCACCTTCTTTCCAACCCAAACTAAGTTGTTGGTTCCCCTAGCTAGTTTGCTTGATAATAATTTGATTCAATAAGTTTTATATATTTTTTATTATTTAATTAATATTCATGGATGACACCAACCTATATGTACTAATTTTGAACTGGTCAAGGATATATCAAGGCGCTGTCTCTAGGATGATCTAGCTAGTGTAAAGACATGGGATTGCATGCATAGCTTCTCTTTATTAATTGTGAATGTATTATGGGCTTGATTTATATCTATATATAATGTACATGATGCTCAGGTTTTAGAAACCTTCGCAATAGATGTTATTCAATGTTGGCTGCAATTATAATATATATTTTGTTGAGTTACATGTGTCAATTTTTGTGATTTTACTATTTTTCCAACCGAGGTAAACCCAATTTTCATAAACAATTGAAATCAATTACAGGGATAAGCCTAGCAGAAAAAGCTTGAAAGCGGCAGACTACGGATCAAAAGATCACCTGCCTTAGGTGACTGACCTGCCTATATTACACACATCCTATACCAAGACATCCCCATAAACAATGGAGACTAGTAAAGTTATCCTCACTAAAATATCATTTGCAACAGTTTAGAACAAAAACAACAACCAAGAACCCATTACGTAGATTACATTTTCTAGATGTGCCTTCTCTTCAGTTGTTGGCTCCTCATCAATGGATTTGGTCTTCAAGTGGGGGAACTTTAGCAATGCAATCATCATTTGTTGGGTAATGCATAGTAGCACATTAGCTTTGTTGAACACCTTCTCCTAAAGACCTGACTTGAAGACACCTGCCCAAATGTTAAGAAACAAGCATGCTCTTGTAACCACTTCACATGGATGCTTAATGATCATTACACAAGCTCTAGCAACTTCCAAAATTGCTCAAGTAGTATGAGTAAAACATGTAGCCATTTATCACCTAGAAGTCACTTGTGTAGCCAATGATAGCACTAATGAAGAGTTGGGGATGTTATTAGAACTAACTAAAGCAAGCAATCACCCCTCAAATTACTCTAGCAACTTTTCACTCAAAAATAAATGATTATGGTTTCATTAGAAGAACAAAAGTAATAGGTAGGACTATTGTCGACACCTATAGTGGCATGGAGAAAATCCTCGGGCACACGGATATCAAAGTAGCTTTTTAAATGAGTATTAAGAGTTATTGTATCTACAGGAAAACGTATGAGATAACTACAAACTAACTTAACCAGAGATAGCAACATGGTTAAGGATAAACAACAATGTAGAGAGAACTTTAAGGTTTTAACTTCTAATTTAAGATATATTGTATTCTAGTATTCACTTGGAAACATTACTAAGGAAGAATTGTACTTCTTTTATCAAAACTTAGGTCTTGCTAAGCCTATAGATAGGATATGAAATACAAAGGATCAACGAGGCTGTCACACCCTAATGATCTATCACGTCTAGAATGCAGGGTGCATCCACGAATAACCAGCAGTCTAAGCACCACGCTTACACTAATGATTATTACTTTAACCTAGGAGCTCAATGAGGATTAAAGCACTCAAATAAATCATGAACCTGGTAAACAACATAACACAATATGTAATATGGATTAAAAATCAATTACCACAGATGTCTCAAATGTGGACTTGAATAAAGTATGAATCAGCCAAGATACAAGTTGAAAAGAGAGCACCAACAAGCTAGTACTTCCTCCAAACTCTTATGTCACTCTCTATCTCACTCAATGTATTTAAGGTGGTAAGGCGAGGCGTGGCGAGTGACAACCGCCTTACACTTAGGCGACTAAGGCGTAAGGCGAGGCGACGCCTTACCAATTTAAGAAAAATTTAAAACAACAGCTTAGAGTAGTAGATGATGAAGAGAAAAGAAAAGGAAAAAGAAAAAGAGAGGAGGAGTAAGAAGTGGACTGGCCCAGCCCACCAAGCAGCGCATGTGCCCCTCCCCCTCCTAGCGTGGCCTATCCCAATGGGAATCCCCTCCAGCGCTGCTGCTCGTTCTCCACCACTCATCCGCCTCTGCTCGTCTCTCCGCCCCACTTCCCTCTGCAGCTCCGCTTCCGTTCGCGGCTCCTCCCCTCTCTTCGGATGCGCTGCTCTGCTCCCCTCCCTCGCTGCTCCCCTTCCAAATCTACAGCCACTGCCGTCCCTTTCCAGATCGAGCAGCCGGTGGCGAGGAGAAGGCAGAATCGAGTCCACGGCGGCGAGGAGACAGGGGAATAGAGAGGA
>Ga0182004_10000041_pt1 | contig 42505 bp, 31 predicted proteins | sample Sormic07211540_1_FD_120479 | JGI IMG/M metagenome (GOLD analysis project Ga0182004, IMG submission 120479) | Endophyte microbial communities from Sorghum bicolor roots, Mead, Nebraska, USA - 072115-40_1 MetaG | ecosystem: Host-associated > Plants > Roots > Unclassified | place: USA: Nebraska...
ATTTATGCTATTTTGTATACTTCAAAATTGGATTTCTCTTTCAGCCTATAGTTGATGATATATGCCTAACAGTTTTTCCGGTTTCATTGACGATTTTTTAGCTCACATGAGTAATATAGTTTCTAATCTGGTACTGCTCAAATCTCGAAAGCAACTGCTTAATTGTTATGGGAAGTGGTGGACACCGCCATGCTGCAGCGCAGGTCTAAGGCCAAATAAATCAATATTCAGTAGTAAATCACTTGAAAGATGGAGAATTAGGCTGTCGCAATTTCATTCATACCCGGGCCATAGCTTGATCTTGGATTCACCCTAGTTTACGGGGTCTATAAACTCTTTCTAACTACTCCTAACGGAAAACATGTTTATGCACAGTCCAAAAAATAGAACTCTGATATTTGTGAAAAAACTTAATCTTATATAATGAGCTCCCTATAGGAATCTCCTAACAGTCCAACAAAGATTCATGAACTTAAGTTGTTCATCTAGCACATCATTACAGAATTTGTTTCTATAACACAAAGAAGAGGACGATATGCATGAACGAAGAGCGGGGAATCTAGACGGTGTTGCCGCTTGCGAGTCATTCGAAAGACTTTACTCGTGTCGTCTCACTGGTCTGCTCCTCCCTGGTTTTGCTGGGCAAAAGGATTCCGTTTCGATGAGCTAATGATGGTAACGCTCGCGCGAAACCGTGCACAGTGATGGCCGGGGTCTGCATGCCTTCCCTGTGGTTTGTTGGGCTGCAGCATCGTGTGGTCCCTGCCAGTGCAAGGCGCGTCACATGCAAGGTTAACGCTGTAGGCTTGCGCATGTAGACATGCATGGGAGCTGAAATTGTGTGATGCTAGCTTGTATAATGCTCCACTAATTTAACAGCTAGCGATATGAGTGTTATGCAGCTGGCTCACAATATATATAGTAACGATTAATTATCTTTTCACATAGAAAAGGGATCTAATTAATCTCAGAAAAAATAGTCATTTACCTCTTCGTAATACAACAGCATGCAGTTCTCCTATGCTTTTTTATGTGCTTCTCCTATATAGGCTATGCATTTAATTAAAGAATCAAACAAAGAAGAAAAAATATACCTTCTACTCGCTTTATTCGAAATTTTACTCTCTCCATTTCAAATAATAAGACTTGTTTAGTTTTCTAGATATATAGTTTTTTTCTATGAAGTAACATATACTAACCCAAAATGTCTTTAACGAAGGAAGCAAAGTCTTTTGGCTTTTTAAAATGTATATAGTTTTTACAATGTATCTAGACAAATTGTATGCCTAGGTGCATAGCAAAAATCTCATATACCTTTTGAGAGAGTACCTTTTATAAAAAATGAGACAGTTTTTTTATTAATAAAAAACAGATAATCCAAGCTGTGTGGTTGGTGACAGCCACACTTCCCAGCCCAACAGTAGAGCTAGCTCTATAAAAGACGAGCCCCATGACCTCAAAATTCACAGTAGCCAGATCAGAAGTGAGACAGGCTCAAACACAAACTAGAAGATCGATCGATAGGTGCTTAGTGAGAGTACCCGTACGAGATGTCGCTGGAAGATAGTTTCAAGAAGAGGATTGCCAAGTGCCGCAGGGAACATGACATTATTTACAAGCAGGTAATCATCGGCTGGTTGGTCATTTAACTAGAATCTGCTTTCCACTACGGTTGATTGAATAATTAATAGTACGACTTCAAGAGAACGGCAGTGATGAGTATACTAAATCTCCATATATCTGTTTCTCTGTGCCATGCACACGCAGCTGCCAGTGCTGCTAGAGAAGTTGGAGATTCTGTTTCCTACCGGGAAGAAGATGGAAAGCTCGGACCCGGAGGTAGGCAAATCATCATCGTCGTCGTCTTCATCTTTTTTACTCTTCCCAGCGGTCTGTGAATTAGAAACACACAGAAGATGCCCTAAGCTAAACCATATATACGTAGGCAACGCTCCTGCAATTAACTGAGTATAATCTGCTACTAATTTGTCTCTGGATTCCTTGCTTCTCTCGGAACGAATCTGGAAAACAGAAGAAGGTCGCCCCGCTGAAACCCTTGACGCCGGCAGAAATAGGGGTGCACTACAAGGATCTGGAGGAGACCATCAAGGGATTCCTCAGCGACCTGGACGAGGCGGAGAAGGAGACTGGAGGCACGAGCCAGGCGGCGGCAACGCCACCTTCAGTGGAAGACGAGTAGTAATTCAAGAGCTGCAGGAGTTCAAGGAGGGAGGCCTGGATCTGCATCAGGAGGATCATCCCGTCTAAGAATAGTTATTATTAGTTTCTTTCGTCATTCATGTTTCTCAGTTGGTTAATCATCCAGATGCTGCCAAAGGATGCTAGATCAGTTGATCTAGGCACTCCGACACAGGCTGGTTAAAAATCTCCTCTTTCGTCCTCGCACCAAAGCAGTTTTAACCGTCTCAGTCAGAGTTTTTTTTTATCATCCATATGTTGGATAATAATTTAGCTGTTGCCTGTTGGTGTGTTGTGATTCCGAATCGGGCAGCTATCTTGTGTGTATTCGTTAGCTATACCGAGACTACTCGCTTTCCGTGGAATCCGAGTACTTCCTAATTTGTGTCGTTTATGGTTATGATCTAGATTATCCTTACTGGACTGATGAATCCAAGTACTCCCTATGTGTGTCGTTTATGGTTATGATCTAGTTTATCCTTACTGGGCATGATGAATCCGAGTACTTCCTATGTGTGTCAACTATGATTTACTCAATGGTTTCTCTTTATGTTTCTCCCTGCACAAGTTTTTGTTCAAACTTATTTTGCATGCTCAAGTATATATATGCATGATCACATGTTCTATCAATTCGCTCTTTTGTTCGAACATTTTATGCAGTTCTTGAGGTGCACTTAATACTTGTGTCATTTCTAGTTTGGGCTCAACATAAAAAAGCATCACCTCAAATAAGTGCCACCACTTTTTTCTAATTATGAAAATAAAAATATCGGGCACACCACTCAATTAGAAATAGGAATTATCTGAATTCATAAGTTGTTGTACAAAATCATGTTTTTTTGAGAGTCAAGCATCTTTCTGTTCAACATCTAATAAAAAAATATTTAGTTTAATAAAAGGCTATATGGATATGAATTCGATTGGCTCTATAATCTAACTAAGAGCAATTACAATAGTAGACTGTAAGCTGACTAAATGCTGAGATGAAAGAAAAAAAAGAAAAAAATAGAGAAGATTTGTGAGGAATAAGTAGGCCATATATTAATTGTGAAAAGCTAACTATATATTATATTATATATTATATGAGTAGGTTGAGACATGAAAGGTAAGAATTCATATAGTCAACAACTGGCTGTATTATTAGTCTTTGCTCTAAGAGACAAATATTATATGAGTAGGCTGAGACATGAAAGGTAAGAATTCATATAACCAATAACTGGTTATATTATTAGCCTTGCTCTAAGAGACAAATGCTCAAAACAAATCCTGAGATTTTAAACTTTATAAAACTCCAGACATAACAAAGTCCTAAGAGACATCCCCAGCATGGCCTTCCCCGTGGAATTCGTTAAGTTATTTTTAAATTTTGATCTAGTTTTTTAAACAAATACACACCAACATCCGTAATAAAAAAATTAAGTTTATTAAATTCCCATAAAATGTCTTGACAGCCAGGCTAGGGCATTTAGTTGGCATTATTATAATTGTTAATATATTCATACAAACTTGGTTAAAGTTAAAAAGAACTTTCCATAGAAAAACTAAAACAGCATAGATTTAGAAAAAAAAGATATTACCTTTTGCGACAAACTTTGTAGCAGCCACAATATCCACCGTACCTTGCCCACCATTAGAATCTACATAATGAAGTGAACATACATGGCACACAACTGGTGCAAATTGACAATTACAATTTCATTCAGACAAGAGTGAATAAAATTGCAAAGAAAAATGTGTAAATGGACAAGCAAGATTATCTCATCGTAAAAGGGTGAAATGGCAAACTGCATGTAAATTTGTTAACCAATATATGTGAATCGATAGTCTATAAGTTCCCAAAATAGAAACCAACAATCTATGCGCATGAATCGATGCAAATCGTCAATCTACCAAGGTGCTAATAAATGTTTGCAAACCAACAATTTTGTAAATGAATTAAGCAAAAATAAAAAACCTGTTATCTACAAATTTGCAAGGGAAAAATGTGCAAATGGACACGCGAGACGATATATATGTGAATGCATTAAGAAAAGGACAAAAACTGATAATCTACAAGTTCTTTAAATGGAATCCAACAATTTGCAAAGACAAGATGAGTAAATGGACAAGTAAGATAGTCTATGTTAACCAATAATGTATATGTGAATCGTCAGTCTACAAGTTTGAAAAAGGAAAATAACAATATATTGAGCATTAGTGAATGGATGCAAAATGACAATCTACTAAGGAGCTAACAAATGGTTGCAAACCGACAATCTATAAATGTGTTACTCAAAAGGCAAAAACTTATAATCTACATATTCGTTAAATGGAACCCAACAATATGCAATGAAAAAATGTACAGATGGACAAGTGAGATAGTCTTTATTATCATAAGAGGGTGACCGGTCAAACTACAATTTTTTTAACCAATATTTGTGAACCGGGAATATAAAAGTTCTCAAAATGGAAACCGGCAATCTACTAAGGCATTACTGAATGGGTGCAAACCGACAATCTACCATGGTGTCATGGGTTTGTAACCACAACTAGTAATTAGAGGATTGATTAGTGCGTCGATGTATAGGACTTTGGTTGCTATCACTCATGACACAAAAGGTTTATCCTAGTTTGGGCTTATGAGCCCTAGGTTCAGCAACGAGTTCTTTGTGTTATAATGGTCAAGCGAGTTCTTACACACACGCGCGCATAAGAAAACACACACACACACACACACACACACAAAGAGAGAGAGAGAGAGAGAGATTGTAGGGGAGTAGTAGCTAGTTCTATTCTAGTGTTTCTTTCTTCGATTGGGTCAAATCGATCTCTTGTTGTCCATAGGAGCCTCTACCCTAACCTATATCTCTTGAGGGGCGAGAGGAGTACAAGGGGTTGGGTCTGGTACCTTCCTTGGTTGGCAAGTAAGCTCAAGGGTTTCGTGTTCCTAATCTTGGAGTCATTGGGGGTGTCTCGTGTTGTCTCCTTTGTGGTCCTAGTCGATAGTGCTAGACCCATCCCTAATGTCACTTGTAGAGGTCTAGAGCCAATCTTTAGAGCCAAGAGATGTCATTGTGTCTGCCCCGGGTCTACTCTTCTCTTGGTGTTTGTCGCTTGCCAATGAAGGAGAAGCCTCCTTTGTGGTCCTAGCCAATAGTGTTGGACCCATCCCTGATGTCGCTTGTAGAGGCTTGGAGCCGATCATCAGAGCCTACAAATGTCATTGTATCTACCTCATATCCGCTCTTCTCTTCATGTCCATCACTGGCCAACAAAGGAGAAACCTCCCTAGAAGAGACTAACACAGTGCCCCACACCCTCATTCCTTCCTTGAGGCAAAGAGACAACACATTCCCCATATCGTGTTACGTCATGCCCCAAGCATGACCCGTTGCTATGAGTGCTTAAGAGACAAAGCCTCATGAGAGCATGGGGACAACAGTCTACAAGGGCCAAAGGCACTGCAACTCTATTCGTGTATCACTTTCCTAACACACTTGTTAGAAGATTCCCATCAACATTGCATGCTAAGAGTTGGTCAGGACAATAGGATGTGGGCCCATTGCCATGTAGCCACCTTTAGTTAGTCATGGGCATTGGTGCTGACACTTTACAGAGGCATGCGTTGAGCTCCTAGGGAGTCCCTAGATTCATAGGTGAGGGACGTGTGTGTTAGTTCAGCTAAAGGCGCTTTTCATAAACAACGAGACTGCCATTGTCCGAGCTACCTTGAGCCCTGCGAGCATTTCCCAATATCCAGCGAGGGTGCGTGAGCGCACTGGTTGGATGTAGCCCTTGATCCCTAGGTCCATTAGGAAAGTCGCTCAAGAGTTTCTTTCATGATGCTAACCCAAGGATTTAGCTAACCCCATGTATTCATCAAATGGCATTAACGAATAGTTGCATTCCAACAATTTGTAAATGTGTGCATGCCAACAATCTGCAAATGCGTTAAGCAAAGGGAGAAAACCAACAATTTATAAGCTTGTTAAATGGAATCAAAGAATTTGCAAAGAAAATTTGTACAAATGGACAAGCAAGATAGTCTGTCATAACAGGGTGAAACGACAAGCTACAAATTTGTTAAGCAATATATGTGAACCGACAATCTACACAAATTTTGAAAATGGAAACCTTCAATCTACCGCTAGGCGTCAAAGAATGGGTACAAATTGATAATCTACCATGTCATTAATAAATAGTTTTAAACTATAAATGTGTTAAGCAAATGATGAAAACCGACAATCTACAAGTTTGTTAAATGGAATCTAACAATTTGCAAAGAAATAATGTACAAATGAACAAGCAACATAGTCTTTATCGTAAGAGGATGAAATGACAAACTACAAATTTGTCAGGCAATATATATATATATATGTGAACTAACAATATACAAGTTCTCAATATGGAAATGAACAAACTACCACATGATGTTAATGTAGTCCAAACCAACAACCTACCATGGTGTTAATAAATGGTTGCTATCCTAACTAGAGGATGGATTAGTGGATTGATGTGTGGAACTTTGGTGGTTAACACTTGAGACACATGGAAAGTTTTTATGCTATCCAACAATAACTTCTTGTTGTTAGAATGCTCAAGCGAGTTCTTACACATGCACACGTGTATGCTCGTGCACACGCACAAAGAGAGAGAGATGGTAGGGGAGCAATAGAGCGAGGGGACAATGCTATGCTAGGGCCATGGGTGCTACAGCTCTGTCTGTGTGTCAGTCTCCTTAAGTCCATTAGAAGATTCCAAGCATTGTCGATGCATGCTGAGCTTTGGTTGAGACAATAGGACATGAGCCCATTGCCATTAAGGCACCTTTAGTCGATAGCATGGGCATCGACACCGAGGATTTAGGGGGGTCCCCTAGATTACTAGGGGAGGGACATGTTCACTGGTTCGGCCAAAAGGCACCTTTCATGAACGACGAGGCCACCCATCGCTTGGGCTATCTTGGGCCCTGTGAGCCTTTCTCGATATCTAGTGGGGGCGCGTTAACGCACCTGCTAGGTGTCATGATGCTAATCCTAGGATTTAATTAAGTAACAACATGCTATGTATTTATCACGTAGAGTTAATAAATGTTTGCAAACCGACAATGGTTTAAGCATAGAGCGAAAACCAACAAAAGTTTATTAAATGGAATTCGACAAGTTGCAGAGAAAAAATTGTACAAATGGACAAGCAAGATAGTCTTTGTTGTAACAACGTGAAGAGACAAACTAAAACTTTGAAGCAATAAGTATATGTGAATTGGCAATCTACAGGTTGTCAAAATGGAAACCAACAATCTATCACAAGGCGTCATCGAAGGGTGCAAACAGACAATCTACCATGTCGTTAATAGATGGTTGCAAATTGTAAATGTGTTAAGCGAAGCATGAAAACCAACAATATATAAATTCGTTAAATGGAATCTGACAATTTGTAAAGAAATAATGTACAGATGAACAAGTAATAGTATTTGCTGTAAGAGGGTGAAACGGCAAACTACAAATTTGTTAAGCAATGTATGTGAACTGATAATCGACAAGTTCTCAACTCAAAACTGACAATCTACCTCAAGTAGTTAATGTATGTGTAAACTGACAATCCACCATGGCGTTAATAAATGGTTGCAAACCCGCATTCTACAAAGGTGTTAAGCCAAGGGCGAAACCGACAAGCTACAAGTTCGTTGAATGGAATCCGACAAATTGCAAATAAAAAATGTACAAATTGACAAACAAGTTAGTCTTTGTCGTAAGAAGGTGAAACGACAAACTGCAAATCTGGTAGGCAATATATGTGAACCGACAATCTGCAAGTTCTCAAAATGGAAACCGACAATCTACCGCAAGGCGTTAATGAACGGGTGCAAACCGACAATCTACCATGGCGTTAATAAACAGTTGTAAATCTACAATCTGTAAATGTAAATGTGTATTCATGCAAGGCCACAAACCGACAATCTACAAGTTCGTTAAATGGAATCTGATTACAACCATGTTAACCAACTCGTGCGTCGACTAACAATAATCTATAGGTTCATTATGCAGCAGGTGCAAATCAACAACCTTTTTTATGACCCAATCCAAAGAGGTGGTGAATATTTGTACTTCTTAAAAATAAAAATAGACACACAATGAAGCGGCGGTCGACATCAACTTCAAATGGATGGAGCAACTACAAGAAAAACTAAAACAAAATAACAACGGACTAACTACAATTATAAAGAAAAGACTGAACAATCTACAACTTTATTATGCAGCGTCGCTTAAATCGAAAATCATCTAATATGAGTACTCAAAGTGCCCCCAAATAATATTCTAATAATATTCCTCTAGAAACCTGCTCTAACTGTCCAACAAGATTCGTAATAACTTGTTGGCATGTACTCTCTATTCTCAATTATTATAAGACATTTTAACATTTGTAGATACACAGTTTTTACTTTGTACCTAGACATAATGTATATCTAGGTGCGTAGCAAAAGCTATGAATCTGGAATAGTCAAAACGTCCTAGAATTTGAAAGGGATGGAGTAGTTGAATTGTGTTCAATCCCATCTGTATACCACACTTGCACGCAGTTTTATAGCACCAATTGTCCTTTGTATAACAGAAAGAAGAGGACACCTGGAGGAGGCTGGTTTGGAGAGATGAGTGTGGGCCTAGATGGTTAAGAACTTAAGATGGTGACGCCCGGACGCCAGGTGGACGTGGACTGCATCCTGCCAAAGCGCTAGCTAAGCAAGCTTAACGTACTATACGTACGTTGAAACACAGCCATGCATGAAAGCTGGAACAGTGAAATGACTGTGCACTCTACCACTCCAATACGTTTGACCGCTAGCGTCATCGAAGTATTTTGCAGCTGGCTCTTATTTGTACAAATGGTTATCGATCTTGTCGCATATATAGAAATTTTAAAAAAGAGGACGCAACAAATTTCTTCGCAACGGAAAAGCGAGATTGCTTTTCAGTTATTTTGATATAATAACAAAATGGCACGTAGTTCTCCTATGGAGTAACTGATGATATATGATTAAGTAGTACAAGCTTATGATGATGCGTGCCGTGTAGAATAATACTATCATTCTCTTGCTGGGATGGTTTGGTCGGAGCACGAGTTCCTCTCTGTTTAGGAGTAGTTAGGCGAGATGGCTTTTTGTTAGCCTCGGAACACCCGCTGCTGGAAATTGTGAGCAAAGTGCCGTGTGAGATATATATGTCCATTCGGGCACAGTAAACATAATAGCTAAGGATGCTATCATGCATAACAGGAAATCCGCAACGCCTGAACTTTGAGATGGATCAAAATTACGTTGTGTTAGTTCTTCCACCGTGTTAGTTAAGGGTTGTAATAATTAAGACTGGATTGTCTTTTTTTGTTCACGCTGAGGGCCGTCCTAGCTCATTCTAGTCCAGTCCAGTCCAGCTGGTTTCAACTTCAACGGCGCCCTGCAGTAACGTAACGTACGTCGTAACCCATCACGCCAAGGTTATAGTAGTACGTGTTAAACCTGATATTTATGGCGCCGTGCGTGCGTGCGTGGAGCCACAGTCAGCCAGTGAACTGACCGCGCGGAGGAAATTTAAACACGGTCAAGGTGATGACTCGAGGGTGACACAGCACTGTTCTATACACGCTAGCTACAACTATACGACGACGACGCCAGCAAGCTAAGAGGTCAGTTAATTTCTCCATTCTCTAGTAAGCGAGAACTGTTATTGGTGACAGAGACTTTCTGGTGGGCCGGCGGATCGGAGTGCACTGCCAAAGTGCCAATGGTTTCGTCGCGGACAGTTGGCGCCGGCGCGCGGGGATGACGGGTGCTTGCCTTGCCTAGCTGTGCTCGGCACCGCAGTGTCAGTGGGAGAGAGACTGAGATCACCGATGAAGATTGAAGACAACACACGCACTTGAAGAGAAACAGATCGAAACAACCGTCCTTACAGATAGTACTCCGGTAATCCGTGTCGCGCGACAAGGACAAGCTAGTCAGTTTTACTGTCCACGGATAACGACGCCGAATTGATCGCTCGCGCATTGCATTATATGATAGTATACGCTATGCATGTCACTGCAAGCTAGCTAATTAGCTATAGCTCATACACGACGTCAGATCACCTGCTAGTGTGTAGTGCTGCATTCTGTTCAATTTTGAAAAAAAAACTCAAAAACACAAATGATTCATTCACTAGCAAGTGCAGCAACGATGATGAACAAGAATCAATGATACAAATACAAACCTAGACCTAGACCTCCTCATCTCATCAATGCAATGCCAAAGGCTTACGGATGCGAGAAACACAACTAAACTTGAATTACCCCATAGCAAAAGGGGGTGACTAAAACAAACACAAACTCACTAAAAGACAACATCCATCAACTACCTGCACCACTCACTACCTGAAGCAAGAAATTAAATAGCCAGCTAGTCCCGATCATCGAAAGCTAAATCCCTCAGTCAAAGCGAAGCACACAGCTAGGACCTAGGAGTGCAAAATGACGTCCGCCATCCAAGTAGTCTCCACTCTCCAGTCATCAGTCCTGGAACCCGGTGGTGTGCTTCCACACCGCGTCCCGAACCTTGAGCGTCCTGCCGACGACCCCATTCATCAGCGACATCGACGCGGCGCGGCGGCGCCCCGCCAGCTCGTGGGGCGGCAACCAGTCCACGGAGTCCTCCTCCTCGTCGAGCTCCCACCAGTCCCTGACGCCGCCACCGTAGCGGTAGCTAGGGCGGTACTCGCTGCCCAGGATCTTGGACCAGTCCGGGATCTTCATCGGCAGCGACCCGTGCGCGGCCCTGCCGTTCGGCGCCGGCGCCGGCGCCGGCTTCGCCGGCGATGCCTTCCGCGTGGAAAGAAATGGGCCCCCCTGCGGCAGGTCCGCTGGCGCGAACGCGCCCCAGATGTCCGACTCGTCGAAGTCCTCGCTCGCGCCAACGGTGGTCGGGCTCGTTGGCACGACGACGGCGTGCGGTGCCTGAGCAAAGTGGAGGTATGCGCGTGAAGTGGGTCTTGCCATTGTGCGTACTACCACCACGTCTACCGTCGGCTTCGGGGGAGGGATGGTAGGACTAGGGAGAAAAAAGAAAGAAGCACACGTGTGGAGCAAGATGAGCACGTGCGCTAGTGGTTTGGGTCGTGGATTTATAGGCAGTGCAGGGACGAGATAAGGTCGTTTATGCAATGACGGATTCGCCCTCGCAACAACAACCTTAATGTATGGGTGTAAACTGATAATCTACCATGACGTTAATAAATGGTTGCAGACCCACAATCTATAAATGTGTTAAGCCAAGGGTGAAAAGTGAAAACCGACAATATACAAGTTCATTAAATGTAATACGACAATTTGCAAACAAAAAAATGTATAAATGGACAAGCATGATAGTCTTTATCATAAGAGGGTGAAATGATAAACTGTGAAATTTTTAAGCAATATATGTGAACCGAGAATCTACAAGTTCTAAAAAATGGAAACCGACAATCTATCGCAAGGCGTTAATGAATGGGTGCAAACCGACAATCTACCATGCCATTAATAAAATAGTTGCAAATCGACAATCTGCAAAGTGTAGCCAAGGGCAAAAACCGACAATCTATGTAGCAGATATAACTTTAAGACGAAGCTAGTCCGGGGTCTGAACCTTCCAACGCTAGCTCGCTCCCAGCCACCACAACCGTTGTCAGCGCCTGCCCCTGCCCCTGCCTTCATCCCCCTCCCTCGTCGTCCTACCTATATCAGCCACCCCCTCATCTCCCTAGACGCTCATGCCCCAACCACTGCCAATCGCCATCCCGACGTCAGCGGGCCCCTTCATCTTCCCAAACCTTACGGATCCAGCCTCCCCAACCCATGAGTTCGTAGGATCCACGGTGCTAGACTCCCCCTTACCGCTGTCGTTGCCCAGCTTTCGCCCACCTAGTTCCAGGGCCGCAAGCGATGGCACACCTGCTGCGTGGCCCATGATGAAGATGGGCATGCGGATCCCTCCTCCATCACTCCCCGCAGTTGCTCTAGGCCAAAGTCCGTCAAGGGGAACTCAATCTACAAGTTCTCCAAATGGAAACAGACAATCTACCGCAAGGCATTATTGAACAGGCGCAAACTGATCTGCCTTGGCGTTAATAAAACGGAAGCAAAATTGACAATTTGTACATGTGTAGCCAAGGGCAAAATTCTACAAAATTGTTAAATAGAATTTGATAATTTACAACTACGTTAACAAACTCATTCATGGACTAACAATAATCTATAGGTTTATTATGCAACAAATATAGCTTCAAGACGAAGCTAGTCGGGGTCCAACCCTTCCCAACCCTAGCCTGCTCCTTGGTGGCGCCCCAGCCACCATCGTCGCCTGCCCCTGCCTCAATCTCCCCTCTCCTCACCCCTTACCTACATCAGCCCCCCTCCTCTCCCCAGCCACTTGGGCCCCAACCACCGCTGGCCGCCCTCTCCACTTTTCCTACCCTCATGGATCTATCCTCCCCAACCCTCGACTCTGTGAGATCCATGGCGCCCGACTCTCCCTCACCACTGCCACCACCTATCTTCCCATCTACCGGTTCTGGGGCCACAGGTGAAGGCACACCCGCCGCGCCACCCACTCTAGATATGGGCAGGTAGACCCCTCCTCTACCACTCCCCTAGGTTGCTCTAGGCTAAAGTCCATCAAGGGGAGTCCAATTTATAAATTCTCAAAATGGAAACCGACAATGTACCACAAGGCGCCAATGAATGGGTACAAAACAACAATTGACCGTGTCGTTAATAAATGGTTGCAAACTGTAAATTGGTTAAGCAATATACGTGAACCAATGACCTACAATTCTCAAAATGGAAACCGACAATCTTCCACAAGACGTTAATGTATGGGCGCAAACCGACAATCTACCATGTCGTTAATAAATGGTTGCAAACCTACAATCTATAAATTTGTTAAGCCAAGGGCAAAAACCGACAAGGTACAAGTTCATTAATGGGGATCTGACAATTTCAAAATAAAAAATGTACAAATGGACAAGCAAGATACTCTTTATCATAAGAGGGTGACACGACAAACTACAAAATTTTTAAGCAATACATGTGAACTGATAATCTACAAGTTCTCAGAATAGAAACTGACAATCTACCTCAAGGCGTTAATGAACGAGTGTAAACTAACAATCTACCATGGCATTAGTAAGCAGTTGCAAATCTACAATCTGTAAATGTGTAGCCAAGGGCAAAAACTGACAATCTATCACAAGGCATTAATGAACAAGTGCAAACCGACAATCTACCACGTCTTTAGCAAACAGTTGCAAATCAACAATATATGAATGTGTACCAAGGGCAAAAACCAAAAATCTACAAATTCGTTAAATGGAATCTAATAATTTACAACTATTTTAACCAACTCTTCTGTGGACTAACAATAATCTACAGGGTCAATGCATCACATATGATATAGTTTCAAGATGAAGCTTGTTGAAGGTCTGACCCTTCCTAACCTTAGCCTGCTCCTAGCGGCACCCCAACCACTGCCGTTGCTACTAGCGCCCGCCCCTACCTCCATCTCTGCTCCCCGGTCACCCTAGCTACATCAGTCATCCCCTTCTCTCCCCATCCACTCGACCCCTAACCATGGCCCCCTCCCCCTGACAGCCACCATCCTAGCGTCGGTGGGCCCCTCCACATCCCCTACCCTCGACTCCATAGGATCCATGGCGCTTGGCGCTCCCTTACTGTTACCGCTGCCTAGCTTCTGGCTAGTTGGTTCTAGGGCCGCAGGTGATAGCGCACATGTTGTGCCACCCATGATGGAGATGGGTAGGTGGACCCCTTCTCTACCACTCCCCTCAGTTGCTCTAGGTCAAAGTCTGTCAAGAGGAACCCAATAGACGTTGAAACATGCCTTGACGTGGCAGATTGCCCATGAGCGTGTGGTTCACGCTCTCTCACTTCGGAGAACCATACAGCCAGTTGGTAGCTTGGGGGTGCCCCAAGGCCTGTCACTAGGTGGATGATAGCTTCTCAAGTGACTGATGATGAGACCTCGCCAATAGCCTCCTCATTCTCATACCTCAACACGGTTCACTAGACGTAGCAGCCATGACCAGCATCACCCTAGCCACGTGTAGTCGTCATGGGCACGCGTAGCGCCAATGACAAGGAGATGGACCAGTCAGGTGCTGCCACTGGTGCCAAAGGATGGGTTGCTTGTCCATGGTAGGGACATGGGTGGCATAGCCATCTAGGTCATGAGCAATGGAACATGATGCTTGTTGGTCCATCAGAGGCTCATCTCACGGGTACCCACCGGTAGCCACCACTACATCTTCACCCTAGTGCTGGCAAGCGGCAGTGAGGGGATATGACCTAACCAACCTGCGAGCCATCGACCCCAAAGGTGCATCTTGGTAAACCTTCACGGCAAGTGCCTCTCGTCAGTGCATCGGGTGGCAACCTGCAAGCTGCCTCAATGATGTCTATGATGCAAGGGAATCTGACATGTGCGCGACTGCAAGCAGCCATGGCGCATAGGCTCTAGGAGCTCGGTGATGTAGATGGCTTGGGTCGTCAGCCACAACGCCCTATTTGTGTCGCCCGCAAGTCCTACTTCGTTTGGCTAGCGGGCCACCGCATGGTTTGCGAGACTCTAGCAGGGTCGAGATGGACAACGCCATTCCTGCTAGAGACAGTTGATGGTGCCAACAAAAGAGGCATCATGGGTGGTCGGTAGAGGCAGCACTGACCTTCACCTTGGCCGTTGCTAGAGCCTAGATCAGGCAGAATGATGCGTTGGGCGCATCTGCTGACTATGCCAACATCGCCGCCTCTTTTGTTGCTACGTACTGCTCCCTCAAACTAGACCCACTGGTGTTGGAGCGGTGCATGAGTGTGAGGCCTCCCACATGAGTAGACCCAATGCTAGAGGTGCTTGATGCTTCACTCGTCGCGAGCCGGCCAAAAGGAGCACCAATGCCTAGGCACCAACCTATTCAAGCGGCCGCCACTCATGAGGTTGAAGTAGTGATTATAGACATCCGTTCTCTAGTGGCAGCTCAGCGGGTTTTGAACTCACTTTAATTATGTTGTCGTTGCATGAGATGCCACAACTAACGCCACCACGGTGGACAACCCAGAGCTACATATGAGATCATGGTGGACACATCCACTCCGCAACGCGATGCCCACACTAGGTGAGGTTGTTTGGTGTCTCGCACTGGTTCACTGAGAAGGTGCAACTCAAGTAGAAGTCGCTTTTAATCACGAGTCCACCAAGGCAGAAGGCGGCAACCACAAAGCAACCCTTGCCACTCAGGAGCCGATAGATTGCCACTCAGCCGCTGGCGCACATAACAACCTCCAAGTGGGGCGAGGTACTCATGAAGAGGATGGTCATCTTGTCACCGGTCGTAGCAGTTTCATCTATGTCCAAGCAAACATATGGCGTCTTACTCGCAAAAAACTTTGTCGAGCCATGTTGCAACTCTAGACGAGTTGTTCCTAATGATTAACTACAGGGCTGCCAGAAGAGCGCTCTTCTCGGATGCCGTAGGACGGTCACGTAGCCAGCAACAGAGACGTCTAACCTCATAGGTGGTAATGCTACTTTTAGCTCGGTTGTAAATTATTTATGTAATATCGAAGCTGTTTTCTAGTACAGTCCAGCCTACGATTGTGATAACTTCTAGATGCACGTAAGTAGCATGTCGTTTGTATGGTTAAACTCTTCTTTTTTTAATTACAATGATGCACAAATCTTTTGCGTATTCGTAAAAAAAATTATGCAGCAGGTGCAAATCAAACAACTTTTTCACGACCTAGTCCAAAGGGGTGATCATTATTTATATTTTAAAAAGGAAAAATCTTAGACTGGACAGTACGATGAAGCGGCGACCTAAACTTCAAAGACTGAAGTTTCTCTGGTAAGCACCGCCAAGAACAACTAAAACAAAGAAACTAACAACGGACAAACTACAATTTATAAAGAAAAGACTGAACGATCTACAACTTCATTAAGCAACATCGTTCAAATAAAAAGACCATCTAATACAAACACAAAGTGTCTGTGGTATATAATAAGCTGGAAACTCCAATATGGAAGGCCCCCAAATCGTCTAATAATCTTCCTCTAGAAACCCTGCTCTAACTGTCCAAAGGTTGTTTTGTTTTAAACCTGATATTTATGGCGCCCGTGCGTGGAGCAACGGTCAGTGCACTGACCGCGGAGGGAAGTTAAACACGGTCAAGACGATGACTCGAGGATGACACAGCACTGTTCATAGTGTACACGCTAGCTAAGCTACAACTACGACGACGACGACGTACGCCAGCCAGCAGCAAGAGGTGAGGTGAGTTTCTCTGGTAAGCAAGAGCTGTTATTGGTGAGACTTTCTGGTGGGCGGATCGGATCGGAGTGCACTGCGTGCCTGTGGTTTCTTCGCGCGCGGACGGACAGTTGGCGCCGGCGGGGATGATGACGGTTGCTTGTCTTGCCTAGCTAGCTAGGATCGGCACCACACAGAGGGAGATGCTGAGATCACCGATGATTGATGTCACTGCAGACTGCAGTGCAGCGACGAATGAAGATAAACACACGCACTTGAAGAGAAACAAATCGAAACAACAGTCTTATTATGAGTACATTAATCCGTGCCGCGACAAGTCAGTTTCTTACTGTCTACAGATAACGACACCGAAAGAATTGACGGCTCGCGTTGCATGATGTATGCTACGCAATGTCACTGCTAGAGTGCTAGCTAGCTACTACTATAGCTCAATGCCAAGGCAGACACGACGTCAGATGATCATCACCTGCTAGCTAGTGTATAGCTGTGCTTTCTGTTCATTGTTGAAAAACACAAATGATTCATTCACTAGCAAATGCAGCAACGATGAACAATCATACAAACCTAAACCTAGACGTCCTCATCTCCTCCTCAATGCATTGCCAAGGCTTACCGAGGCGAGAAACACACAACTAAATCGAATTACCCCACAGCAAAAGGGGTGACTAAAACGCTGCTGCAAACAGTCACTAAAAGACAACACCCATCAACTACCTGCACCAGTACTACCTCAAGCAACAAAGTAATTTGCTAGCTAGTCCCGATCATCGAAAAAGCTAAACGAAATTCCTCTTTGAAAGCGAAGCACACAGCTAGGACATCTAGGAGTGCAAAATGGAGTCCGCCATCATCAAGTCGTCGTCGTCCTCGTCCCCGGTCATCAGTCCTGAAACCCGGTGGTCTGCTTCCACACCGCGTCTCGGACCTTGAGCGTCCTGCCGACGACTCCGTTCAGCGACAGCGACGCGGCGCGGCGGCGCCCCGCCACCAGCTCGTGGGGCGGCACCCAGTCCACGAAGTCCTCGTCGTCGTCGAGCTCCGACCACTCCCCAACGCCGCCTGCGCCGTAGTGGTAGCCAGGCCGATACTCGCTGCCCAAGATCTTGGACCAGTCCGGGATCTTCACTGGCAGCGACCCGTGCGCGGCCCTGCCGTCCGGTGCCAGCGCCGGCGCCGCCTTCGCCGACGACGCCTTCCGCGTGGCCAGAAACTGGCTTGCCCTCACCGGCTCAGCAGGCGCGAACGCGCCCCAAATGTCCGACTCGTCGAACTCCTCACCAGCGCCACCGGCGGCGGCTGCCGGGCTTGCTGTCGGCACGACGACGCCATGCGGCGCCTGCGCGAAGTGAAGGTACGCGCGCGAAGTAGATGTGGGTCTCGCCATTGTGCGTACTACCGTCTACCGTCGACTTCGGGCGAGGAGGAATGGTAGAACCAGGGAGGGGAAAAAGGAAGAGAAACGCAAGCGCGCGTGTGGAGGGAGGGAGATGCGCGCGTGCGCCAGTTGTTTGCGTCGTGGATTTTATACGCGCTGGAGTGGGGAAGGCGGAGAGCGGAAAGCGGGTGGAAACGGATAAGGTCGTTTATGGAATGACGTTTTAGCCCCTCGGAACACCAGTGTTCGGATCGCTACGACCTTGAGGACGGGCCGGCGTATGTGGTGCACTTGCGCCCACGGCCCACTGCTCGCTGGGCCCTGGTACGGCGTTTATTCTGATTTTTCTGAGTGAAGTCAGATTCGGGTAGTGAGGTGCTGCCACGTCGCTGCCGGCAGCTGATATTGATCATGTGCCGGGCCCTACGTTTTCCTTCTGGATAATGAACCAGAAATTAAAGTATTGGGGGTACGATTATATATATAGTAGTAGTATATAATACATAAGTACGACGGGGAAACAGAGACTTATCTGTGTGCCAACCTGAAAATATATAGGAGAGTTTGTAGACGAGTTGTCCTCTAATTCCTTCTTGTTAATCACATTGGCTGTTAATGTGAAATATTCCCACTTATTAAAGCAATCTACTACCCACTGTGTGAGCATTATTATCCGATCATGTAAAATACTCAGGTAAAATGCGATGCTCTGGTCAGATTGTTTCTCTGTGAACTTGTGGAGGACACTTCGCCGGATGTAGTAATAAAATTAGTTGGCTAACGTTGACGGCGTCTGTCTGTGATGACCCATGGGGTCCAAGCCCGACGTGTCGCAGACCACCAGTATATATATATATAGTCCATCACACGTACACACGCCGCCCCGGCCCCGGCCGGATCGTTATCCGCTGCATGGGTGCCGTCGCTTTCGGCCGGAGCCCGGAGCGAAGGCAATGGATGCGCCGGAGCGGGTACGGTGGACCCGGTCTGCCGGCGGACGTGGCAACGCCGGAGTGGCTCCGCTCCCGCGCGCCGCGTGGGCGCCTGCTCGTGCGCGGCTGTAAATCCAATCCGCGCCCGTAATGTGTCGTCGATGCGCTTTGCAGGCACACACGTGCAGTCTGCAGCGTGGTTGTGCTGTGTCAGCGCGACTCGGAGCCAGAAGATGCAGAGGCCTGATCTTGTTCGGTGTTTGTGAGGGGAATTCGCTGCGGAGAGCCGGAGACACCGCAGAGATGAGAGGCTGCTTGGCGGTGGCGGTACGGTGCCGACGCGCCGTGATGACGCTGCGCGTCGAAGAAATCTTGTGGGGTGCCCACGTGCGCGGCAGCTCAGGAGAGTGACAGCACTGACGTACACGTAGGAGTACTGCGGTCTGCGGTGCCCGGTGGATCCATGGAGGGAGCGCGGTTCACGGGTGGATCGCCGTGGACAGGACGAGGGCTAGATGTCCGGTAGGCTTGAGCCGCCAGCGCAAATCTGTTAACAGCTTTCTGGGCTCCATATGCGAGCCGAATACTCTGAAACATATGACTACGGGAAGACAGATGTAGGCGGGCCAACAAAATGGGCCGTTCTATGTGTTGCTCAAGCGGGCCTGCTATCGTTTCTGCAAAGGGAAAAAAAAATCTATGGAGTCTCAGAGTTGCGGTATGATTTTTCTAGCTCCTCAATCTATATATCTTCCTAATAATAGACTAATATAACATAGGTAAAAATTCTCTCTCATTTTTTTTGGTCTGACCCTTCCTAACTAACTTTGTGAATGTGTTCGTATGTCTACAGCCCTCCCTATTTGTATATAACTCATAGTTGGGTTATTTAAGAAGGAAACAATAATCATGGTCGTCAATAAACAAAAGGAGAATGACCAACCCAAAGTACATTGGCGGTTAGGAAGTTCCACCTCTTTGTTACTTTGGGTCAATCAGGATTTTAGTGTTGCAATGGTTCCAATCAACTTGATGGCACTACCTTCTTAGCTCCTTGCTTTTCACTACTGTGGACACCAAATTCTCATAGGCAACTTCAAAGGTCACCCACTTTTGGTATAGATAGGATGTTCAGGCTGCTTTTGATCACTAGTTTTTTTACTAAACTTGGGAGGCGATCCTTGGACAAACACTAGATGGCTAGGTATTTGTGTATTTCCAACTCTTGTAATGTACCTTGGAGGCAATCCTTGGGCAATGACTGGATGACCACACGTTGGTATATGAATATTCTCTTGAGGTTGGGAATTCTATGCAAACCTAGAGGGAGGCCTCGCATCTTGTCACAGTACTAGAAGTTGATTGTTCTTTTTTATGAAATCACCATGGAGGGGGGAGAATCCCCAACCTGAATATATCAATGATTTGGCCCTTATGGTCTGATGTCAAGGTTACAATAAAACCACTTCAATACTAGAGGTTGATTGTTCTTGAGAGAAGTAAGGAGCTAAAGTAGCTCATTCTGCTACTTTTGTGAAGTGATGTACCTCTTTGTCCCATAGAAAGCTCAATTCAGATAGTGAATAAGACAACAAGCTACACATGGGTACAATAAAAAGGACATTCCAACACATTCAGTTTGAAGTGTATATAGTTTTTTGTGGTAATGAAACAACAAGAGAAATAAGGATTTCACTGACAATTTCAATAAGATGACCTTCAATGGGGAGCAACTACAATCCCTCTCCTCTGAAATCCCTACATCCCCATATGTATAGAATAGTGATAGAGGTGAGGTGTGAGAGAGGCAAAAGTGTCTCTACACACACTATGCCTTCAAGAGACATAATCCAAGGAGGTTGGGAAGACGAAACGAGAATCTAAGGAGGCTAGGCAAGGGAAATAAGAAGAGGAGGACAGGGAATAAGAGGAGAGTAACTCGGGACAACCAGTTAACTGCAATGTTTGAAAGAAACATAGACTTTGGAGGCACCTTCCTGTCTCTAGTTTGCTATGAGTCTTTGCCTCCATCAAGCGAAATAGGATGAAGGACTAAATTTAGGAAGTCAAAGACTTTTTAAACTTTGTAGTTGGGGAGGTAATAACAATAGTCCTTATATTTCAGTTGCTATTTCCTCATCTCATCTTCGCTGGTCTACCACACCAAACCTAGTAAACTTCTCGCACTTGCAAACAATGAATTTTGTGTAGCTTTGGAAATATGTCAATAGATGCTTTAGCTACCCTACATTAGCACCACACTCTGTAATGGTGAAGTATTCACTTGGACATTGATATCTAACATGATCATCATCTTTAGTCAAAGAAAATGCATCACTAGAGTCAATTATCTCAAGGGAATTTAGGGATGATAGCTTTTAGAGGAGAATAAATGACAGAGCAAGGCATCTCCACATAGTCAACAGTCCTAATTTGGATAGGTTATCAAAGTTCAACGCTCTTCAAAAGACATTATCTAATGCATCTTTGCCCTTAATATCCAAGATAAGACGAGAATTAGAATATTCTCTTAATTACAATTGCTCATCCCTGAACCAACATGTGCAATAGTAAGCACCTACTAGACCAAGGAATACAAGCAGTGGTAGGGCAGGGGTGAGAGGGGGGCAAGCGCCCCCTAGGATGTGAGAATGGGAACTCCGTAATTTCTAGGCAATCTTTTGAGAAAGGGAACCCCAAGATGGTAATTACTTATGAGTAAGAGAATAACTCAATAGGACCATTTCCAACCCATTTTCTCAATTTTGGAATCTTAAATAGTTCTAGCCTCTTTAAATTTGTGAAGCCTTGTCCTAGTGTATGACTTTTATATTCTACACCATGTTCATCAACTAGCCACACCTCTCCTAGAGATAGAAAATTTGTCCAAGGTGCGTCATTCAATTCAAGAGACTACAAGATGTTCACATCAAGCCACGAAGGACGATTTTCACCTCTATTCCCCTTAATACAAAGCTTGTAGAGACTGCTATTTGGTCTAAGACTTTCAGAGATATTGTTTTGTATGTGACTTGAAATCATGACCATGCTCATATGAGTTAGTACAAACTTGCGTCTAGCGATTAACAATATACGAAGTCCAATTCTAATACATATTTGGCTCCTATGCATTAAGAACAACTGGCATTTAGCGGTAACATTTAACGATCATACAAAGTTTGATTCCTATTAGTATTGAGTTTCATTGCAACATATAGGCACCTTTACTAGTTAAACTAAAACTAGACATTTCAACCCTCTTTCATATTTTTATCGGAAAATAGGGATGGATTTTTACAATCAGTGGTAGCACCTAAAAGCAAAGTAGAGACCTTATTTTTGGGACTAATGTTGGAGTTGCTCTTAGAAGTGGTTTTTAAGATGATTTCATTCTTTTTTAGTTAGATATTCAGTAAACACCTAACAAGGCTTTTCAAGCATGAAAAAGTACTTAAGCTTCTAAAAATTCTAAGAAACATCCTATAGATAAACCAAAATAATTATTTAGAGTTCTTGAAAATATCTCAAGAAACTTTCAATTGGATTTAGCTCTAACAAAATGGGAAAACATTTTGAAAAAATTTAAAAAATTTCGAAAAATTTATGCCTTGATGTGGTCTAAAGATTTTACATAACAAAAATATGAGATACAACCAACAAGAATGCAATATGCATTTAATGCAGAATGCCTTCATATTGATTGTATCTCATGTTTTTATTGCAGAAAATTTTCAAAGTATGTTTAGCCATCGATTGACGATCATAGCATTTTGGGAAACTTTCATATTTTTTTTGAATATTCTCCCATTTATATAAAATCTAAATTTTGGAAGCTTTTTGCTATAATTAAGATCTATAAATATTTTATTTGGATGTCCCAATCTAGATTTATGATTTATTTCTCTGAATTTTTAGAAGAATATATGCTCATGCGTTGCACCAGAGGTCATGAATTTTCCCCACAGCTAATGTGATGGTTTTGATCATTTAAAAAATCACAAAATAACAAAAAAGCTAACAAATGTTGCGAACCTTAAACTATTTTGAAATTCATTGAGACCTTATTTTTTTCCTCTCTTCTCTTTCGTTATTTATCAACACGTCAGCCTAGTTACATGGGAAGGCCCATGAAGCAAGGGAAAGCAAAAATATTTCACAAGAAAAAATTATACTACAATATTTATATATTTAGTGACAGGTTATTGTGCCTGCTTGTGGGGTGGTTGTTCCAAGATTTCTTAGCAGAGGTCGATTATATGGACCTAGGGAGGTAATTTTAATATTTTTTGAGAGTTTAGGCAATAAGTTTGAATAGTTTTGAAGTTAGAGAAGGAAAAATTATACCATGATAATAATTAATAAAGGTAAAATGATTTTTTCCCAAATTGTAGGATGCGTTAATATGGGCCGGGTTGCTATTGGATCTGTTGACAATTTTGCAAACCTCACAACTGGCCTTTGAATTTCTGAATTCTTATCACGAATTCACGATTATTGGAGCCATGGCGCATGGGATCTAAGGGCCTGCTTGGTACCTTCGCTCAGTACTATATAGCCTTGTCTAGCTAGCAAGGATTTGCAATAGATGGTTTATTTGGTTATAATTGGTAAGGACACCTTGATTTGTATGCTGGCACGAATTTTCTTGCTGGTGTGACAGAGCTAATTTGGCTATCTCGGGTGGGCAAGTTCCTTGTTGTTTGTGTCGACTAAGCAAGAAGAGCTAGCAAAGCTACCAGGGGGTCTTGGGGTCCGGCCGTTCAGACCAGATCCTAGCGCCGATGATTCTTTCCCGCCTAAACTCGGCTCATTTCCCGCGCTCGCAGATTCCGCCCGCAGCAGACAGCAGGGTGCACAGGAGGATCTTGCGCCAGAAAATTTGCGCCACCTCATCTAGAACACGCATGCTAACTAAAAAATATCATAAGTGTTAAATAAAATATCCAAAAATAAATTACGATTACACCATTGAATTTCTTACAATAAATCCTTTAAAATAAGATCCCACATGAATATATTTCAGTAATTTTTTTAACGAACATTTATCTAATGAAGATATAACATTTTTCTTTTATTAAGCAAAGTCAATGTTCTAGATTTAAAGAACAATGTTTTGTCTCTATAAGAAGAATGTTCATAATTTAGATTCATGAAATAGAATTACAATATACATAAAAAAATACATATATAAATAAATAAATTGATACTATAATTAAACACTTAATAGAGAAAAAAATAAAATAATAGCACATGTGTACTTTTTAAAAATCCTAATATATATAGTATAAAAAATCATGTGTATACTAAGTAAACACTACTAAATACACTATAAAATAAAAAATGAAATAGTATAAAACATATATACCACATAAACATCACAGAATACATCATAGAACATTATTATAGACTACGTGAACATCACTTATATACTAGAAGAACATTATAAAATATATCATATAATACCATATGGACATAAAAAACATAGAACATCACATTTACGACATGTGAACATCATAGAAAGTATTATAGAACATCACATACATACTAATACTATATGAACATTACAAAAAAAACATCATAGAACATGAAATTATATACATGCGAACATCATAAAAACACATCGTAGAACATCACATCTATATACTATATGACGTAACATCTCATATAATATAAAAAATAAAAAAAATAAATTAAAAATAATTTTATATTAATAATAATAATAATATAAAAAATAAAAAAAGCAAAGAAGAGAAAACATACATAAAACATGAATAACAAATGATAAATATATAGGAAAATAAAAAATAAATATGAACATGAAAAGTAAAAAAATTAAGTAGAGTAAAAGAACACAGAATAGAAAATAAGAAAATAAAAAGAAAATAAATATAAGAAATAAAAAAAGAAACTAGTATAACAACCTACTAGGAGTTAATTAAGAAGAAAATAAGTAGAAAAAAATACTAACTACCTATTTCGAGAGAAGAAAAGAAACATATACGACGGGAAAAATTAATTGAAATAATAAAATAAAATAAAAAATAAATTGAAGCAGAAAAAAGGAATAGAAAAATATAGAAAGAAAATAAAAAGGTAAAAAATAAATATAAAATAAACATAATAAAATAAAAATAAGATAAACAAAAAAAGTAAAAGTAAAATTAAATTGAAGCTATAAAAACAAAATAAGAAAAAAAAAGAAAAGAAACAAAAAAATAAAGAAAATAAAAATACCAAGAAAAAAGGAAAAGAAACATAAAGAAAAAGAAAAAAAGAAAACTAGACAACAGCGAATGAGAGGGACAAAATAATAAAGAAAAAGAAAAGAAGATAAATTAAGAAAAAAGAAAAAAATAGGAAACAAAAAGGAAAACATACGCACTTACCTGGGGATGAAAACCGTTGCTCGTGCATGCGAGTAGCAGCTGCTCGTGTCCACGCACGGCAACATCGCACGGGAATCATCGGACCGAGGCTCCCGTCCGAACGTTCGTAGGGGAAGAGTCCCGAAGCTACCAAGCCTGGCGAGGCTGGCCTTGCCCGTCTAGGCGAGCCAATTTAGGCCTTGTTCAGTTTTTAAAAAATTTCAAGATTCTCCGTCACATCGAATCTCTAGACGCATATAAAGAGCATTAAATATAGATAAAAGAAATAATTAGTTGTTCAGTTTATCTGTATTTTGCGAGACGAATCCTTTGAGCCTAGTTAGTCCTTAATTGGACAATAATTACTAAATATAAACGAAAATGCTAGAGTACTTAAAACCAAAAAATTTCTCCATCTGAACAAGCAAGTAAAAGCTAGCGTGCTCAGAAAACAAGATAGTAAAGCAAGGTATCCAAACACATTCTTGTCTTCCATTCCTCGCTGAGCGAGGTAAGGCAAGGTTTGGTTGAAAAACCAAGCACGCCCTATATCGTCAAACAAGTCGGCCCATCAAGCTGGAACAAGCCGGAAATCAGGTGCCTATGTCGATTGTTTTTGTTCACGAGGAAACATGGGCTGCTGACACAGGCTTTCCAAAAGGGAAAAAGGTTTTTTCCTGCTCTGATAACATTTTTAACAAAAACAGAAACACTGGTGACAACGATGTGCTACCTTCACGGGGGGAGATGGACTTGCCCTGGTGCCCTGCACATGCACGAGTATTGTAATGTATTGCTCCAGAAAGAACACCTCACCTTGCATTTCGTTGATGCCTAGCTGAAGACTGCAGAGGCACCTCAAGCCTGAAATGCTCCTCGTTCAGCGTTCACTGATGTTAAGCTCTGTCAGCTTCCAACGACAGAGCCACAGAGGAGTTCTTCCTGCCCATCGAAGCTCCATCCCCTTCCAGCTGATCAGCTGGTGTATGCGGCAGCGGCACATGCACACTGCAACATGACCTCGACGGAGTTCACCACCAGTGGCGCGCCATTGGCTCGCCGTCGTTCTCCGATACAGCATCAGATCTTCGCATGCTGACACGGGGTGGCGGCCGCTGGTTGGTAGGAACCGGCAGACAGCATAGAATTGGACGGCCGCACGGCCTAGAAGGCTAGAACGAATGCAAAACGCAAGTCTTGTCTGTCGCTGCCATGCCAGCACAGACGTGGAGAAGGCATCACGGTCACGGATGATTGGGCCCGTGAGAGGGACGCGAGACGCCGCCCGGCTCTTGGCAGCCACAAGAACGCAGGTGGCACCGCCGGATTGGCCGGCCGCCGCTCTCGCGCGTATGCTCCAGGCCTGCCGCAGTAATCTGAAGGCCGCCGTTGTGCCAGGTGTCGTCTTTGCAGGGGCAGTTGCAGAGAAGGAAAAGAGATGGAAGAAAAAGAGAGAATTGGGTTAATTGAGTTCACTATCAGTATCATGAGATGAAATCTTGTGGAAGTGGGAGGCACGCTGGCGAATGTTCTGCCTGGCCCCGCGCGCTCTGCTTCGATGTCATGCTTGTCCACATCGATCAGGGAAAGTGACCTGGCTGGTTTCTCTGATCGATCAGCCAAAGAGCGAGGTGATCAGATCAGATGATGCTAACCTGCCAAGGACAAATGGGCAGCGCCCCCCGACGATTAAATTTTGCAACGAGAAGAGAACAAAATCACAACTCATCACCCAACTCATGAAAACAAAAGCGAACATTATTCACGCAAAGTGCCCTGATTAATCTCCAATGATCGACCATATCAGTTCCATTTGCAGATATGTTAGACTTAATGGTCATGCATGGAGATCGAGATCGATCGTGTGCGGTCCAGAAGCAGAAGGGACAGGATTAGGTTTAGAGAGCCGGCCCTTTACATAACGGCGTGCCATGCTAGAAACCTCTCGAGTTTTCCTTCAGAAAGGGGCGAGGACGACAGCTAATGCCGTCACGCTCATACAGCTTGTACGTTGCAACTAATCGAGCCTGCGATAAGAATCTCAATTTGTAGGTAGCGCTATAGGGCTCGCTGTCTGCCTGTACGTGATGCAATGCAATGCAATGATTCGCTGTTCCTGTTTGTTATTATTGACAATCAAGTCTCCGAGCATCTCCATTGGTGGATAAGTACTACTCCGTGATTTTTCCATTCAGAGGATAATGCAGCTAGCGAATTGTGTTTAATCCACACCGTACTCTTTTTTTTAGGGAACCGGAGGGCAGAAGATTTTATTAAAAGGAGAGCAAAAACAAAACACAAAACAAAGTTCTTACACCGTACTCTTCATCTGAATAATAGTGTCCATGCTAAATGTGTGCCTCATTTTTCCAACTGGCAATTGGCAGTTGGAATATGTATATCAAGCAATGCAGCATGCTGACTTCAATTTACAAAGTCCAGATAAGTTTTTTTGTTTTAAAGAAGAAACAAGAAGTCCTGATAGTCGCTTACGACGACGATGACAGCCATGCTGACAGCGCATCCGTCGCTATTCCACAGCATGCACTCGGCCATATTCTTGGTTTGTTTGATTACTTGTTTGCAGCTGCACATATGCTTGCTTGTGGTCATACTCCGTGTTTCAGTGTTCGCTACTTCATAGTACTCCATGACTTATCCCTTGCATGCATATTTTCATCCACCTAGTACTTTTGGCAAGTTCCTGATCTAGCCACAGCAAATACGGCCGGTCATGTACCGCCACGCCACCGAACGATGCTGGACCAGTAATTGGAAGCACCAGAGGTTTTGTGCTTTCAGACGTACTCAGGATCTCAAATTCTCAATTCGCTTGTTAATCTTTTCTTAAGAACGTACAGTACGTAAGCATACAAGCCTTCTAGAATAATATAGGTGAATAGCCCCTCCGATTGATCACTGGCCACCAGTTCGACTCTGGCATGACATAATGATGAGGGTTTAGTCGGTTGTGGGCGGCAAATTATATCCAAAAAAACCTCAAACCAGAAACTAAACCCTTATCCCTGACCAATAAATTATTGTAATCAAGCGCAGTTGCTAATCAAACCATCATCGAGGTGATTGGTGATAGGTGATGAGCTCGTCCTCTCCCCCGCACGACCCGTGCTCCCGCGCCCCATATATACCTCGGCTCTCCCATCTCCGGACTCACACCACACAGCAAGCACAAGCGCAGAGCTAGCTAAGGTATCTACTAGAGCAGCTGCTGCTGGTCTGAGTCTGACATGGCGAAGGACATCGAAGCATCGGGGCCCGAGGCCGGCGAGTTCTCGGCCAAGGACTACACCGACCCTCCGCCGGCGCCGCTGATCGACGCGGCGGAGCTCACCCAGTGGTCGCTGTACCGCGCGGTCATCGCCGAGTTCATCGCCACGCTGCTCTTCCTCTACATCACCGTGGCCACCGTCATCGGGTACAAGCACCAGACGGACGCGACGGCGTCGGGCCCCGACGCGGCGTGCGGCGGCGTCGGCATCCTCGGCATCGCCTGGTCCTTCGGCGGCATGATCTTCATCCTCGTCTACTGCACCGCCGGCATCTCAGGTCCGGTAGAGGCAGCATGCATGCATGCATATATGCCGCCGTGCTTTTACTTCATTGAATCGTGTGCGTGACACACACACACACACTGACACTTACGATGCAGGTGGGCACATCAACCCGGCCGTGACCTTCGGTTTGTTCCTGGCGAGGAAGGTGTCCCTGGTCCGCGCGCTGCTCTACATCATCGCGCAGTGCCTGGGCGCCATCTGCGGCGTGGGGCTCGTCAAGGGCTTCCAGAGCGCCTACTACGTGCGCTACGGCGGCGGCGCCAACGAGCTCAGCGACGGCTACTCCAAGGGCACCGGCCTCGCCGCCGAGATCATCGGCACCTTCGTGCTCGTCTACACCGTCTTCTCTGCCACCGACCCCAAGCGCAATGCCCGTGACTCCCACGTCCCGGTGAGTACACATATATACACATTCATTTACAGTGAATTCTGAAACTCATATATGCAGTACAACACTAGTGAACTGTTACGTACTGTTAGTGGGTTGCTGAGTGCTGACTGCTAGTGGCAATATATACAAAGTACTCGATCGATGCTAAAGACTAATAGACTATACTGTAGAGTTTACGCATACTGCCAAAGGCAGAAACGGATGTTAAACAGAGCCGTGTGTTGAGAAAGGACTTGAGCTGACGTGCAGTAATCCTATTGACGAGTAGAAATTCAGACTTTAGTCCTCTTCGCTTTCCCAAAATGAAAAAAAAAATCAGGTTTTGGCTAGCGAGTATATTAGCAAACTTCATTGTAAAAAGCCATTATGAGAAGAAAAGCATAATTTAAGTGTATAATATGGACAGCCAAGTAGTCAACGAGACATCCCTGGCTTTGGTGCTAGCTAGCCAGACTGCAGATCGACTGCAGATTTTAACAGTAAAAATTAGAGCACAAATCACTTCAGCACGCGAAACGTTTACATCAACACAAAAACCTTTATGTCGTAACTCGTAAGCAAGTTGGGTAGAGCGCTGTTAAATTTAGCATGCAACATAAAAGCAACATCTTAACAAATTAACCGTCCCACTTTCTGAACGTCTAGGCAGAGTCTGAATTTCTGCTGCTTAGTTCATACTTCATACTGAATTTAAGCAATTAAGACATGGTAGGTCATGTGCCCGAGAAATCAAGTATTTTCATGCCACAAATACAATGCTACTACACAATTAGACATTCCATATATGTAGGGAACTCAAATACAGCACAATGGTCCCGAATCCGGAATCCCAGCTGTGCAGAGCTCTCAAAATCAGACGCATGTGAAGATGTATCCTGCTGCCGGATGCAATGCATGAATTGGCAGTTTGGCACTGCATGTCTGCATATACATATACGGAGTATATGCCAATAAGCAGATAGGAAGATTCTCGTGTGCGTAGCCAGCAGAGTGTCTTCAGTTGTCCCCGTCCTCAACAGCGAACGCGAGGTGGCCATCGAATTGCAAATGATTGGACTGCTTCATGAGGATAGGAGCAAGGTGCAAAATTCCAAGAGAAACTTCTGGTCATTTTGCAGATTTGGTGATACATCCCTTTCTACTTTTCTAGCTAGCTAAGAGCCTGTGCTAGAACCACGCGATTTCAAAATCCTGTGTTAAATTTTTTTTTTCTGGGGCACATTTAAAAAGGATACTCGTTTTGTCAGTAACTGATGATGTTGCGGATCATTAGTAGGGAAATTGCAATGATGTAATATTCGGAGCACTAACTATGGTTTTTCGCCCCTTGGATTTATGTATGCAGGTGTTGGCTCCTCTCCCAATTGGGTTCGCCGTGTTCATGGTGCACCTGGCCACCATCCCCATCACCGGCACCGGCATCAACCCGGCGAGGAGCCTGGGAGCCGCCGTCATCTACAACAACGACAAGGCCTGGGACGACCAAGTACGTACACCAATCAGTACAACTAATGATTTAAAAAATGGCACGAGATATGCAGAGAGCCTGCTTTAATTTTTCTCATGCTCAATTTTATTTGGAAAAGAATGGATGAATTTTTTTAATAATTAATGCGAGAACCTAACCAACGGCTCAGGATAAGCTTCCTCTAGCCTTACGACGACCATTGATAATCTATCACAATGTATGCATATATATACTACTATTATTCCATTTTTTAGTGCAGCTGTTTCGTCTTACGCATGACATAAGAGCACCCCTTTATCGCAATATACTACCTCATCCCTTGCCACACCCTCCTACCTTACGGACACCTAAAAGATGCCCACATCTGTTTGGAACTAATATAACCCTGTTGTTGCACAGCTGTTGCTTGGTCAAGCACATTTAACTATATGCTTCCCACAACAATACTCAAAACAAACCTTTACAAGATAAATACTCAAAGCAAGTAAAACAATCGCTTAGGATATCTTACATTAATTATACTATATATAGGTACGTACGTATACACTAAATATATAAAGCATAACTGAAAGCGAAAGGTGTAGTTTATGTTAGCTCCGTCCTCCACCACCACTCACTGTGTCGATCGTACGTGTTTTGTGTATTTGTGCAGTGGATCTTCTGGGTGGGCCCACTGATCGGCGCCGCCATCGCCGCCGCCTACCACCAGTACGTGCTGAGAGCCAGCGCCTCCAAGCTCGGGTCGTCCTACCGGAGCAACGCCTGAGTCCGGCCGGCCGCCGGAGACGCGCCAGGAGCTGGGGCATCGAAGCGTAGATACGCCGCACAGTACATACATGACGCCCTGTTCCTCCACATCTGCCAGAGTGTCCACTCCGTACGTTAGTAATTGTGTCAAAGCACGTACGCTGCTGTTAATTTTCTTCTTCGGGAAAAAAAGTGTGATATATCTTTGCTTTCTGTATATGTATGAATGAATTCTGTAAGGAGAATTTGGAAGCCAGTTATGTGAGTTTTTTATTTATCACAGTCTATGAATGAAGAGTATAAAATGTCCTGAATCTTACTTGCAACTTCAGCGAATTTTTTTTTTAAAAAAAAAAAGAAAGAAGAAGGAAAGGTCCTGATGAGGGACTTGACCGTTGGTATGTGTTGGGCTTACGGCCCAATTTAGCAAGCCCATCGTGGGGGCGCCGTTTCTCCTCTGTTGTGCTGGGCGCTGGCCTGCTGGGCTTGGGACTAAAGCGGGGCCGACCTGAAGCAGTTAGGCCCAGCACAAACATGCGACCGGGGGAAGGACGCCGGGCGGGCACACTTGGGAGACGTGGTGGCGGTGACCATCGCTCGCGATCGCCGGTCGCCGTCCAACACGCCCTAACACTCCTCGGCAGATCGCCGATGTGCCCGTGTGCTCTAGTGTTCGATGCGTTGCACAGGTAGGCGCAGGGTCCGTCGAGCTCGCATTCCCTTTCCCTCGGCGTCGCTCTCCCTTAGAGGCCCGCCTTGCTGCGCGCGCATGCGCCAGCCGGTCCGGTCCAAGCAGCGCGGACGAAGGCGACGGCCACCTCCATGGCGGCGCTGAAGGAAGGGGACGCGCACTCTCGGGGTGTACGAAGGCGGAACCGTTCTACCACGAGGGCAACCGCACATGCACGCCACCTGTTCGAGCGAATGCCTGAATCCCTGAACCAGTGAGGTAACGCTCCATAAGTTTTCTATCTCTGTTTTTTTTATCATGCGCTTTAGATTGAGAGTTCGAATTGGTTGTGTTTTCTGCTTATTCAGCAGCAATTTCAACTCTAAAGCTAGCAAATACAATACAAGTACAACCATGAATAGCAAGTTCTTTTATCTGGGTGAGCTGATTTTGGTGATGTTTCTTGTGTTTGTGTTTTGAGATAGACTGACAAATCATTATCATTGACCATCGCAAGGAGACAAGGACCAGTGCCATTGCGAAACTAGAGCAAACTAGATTGGGTTGTGCCTGCCTTGTACATGGTAGACTTACCGCAACCATGGTGAAAATTTGATCCTACTAACTGACATTCCACTTTTTTCTGGGCCCATCCGCACCCACAACAATGTATATAGCCTCATTATTATCTGAAGTGCCAGTGGGTAAGACGGGTATAGCTGGACAACTTCTTTCTGACATGACATGGATGAGATGAGTAGGTCGACTCTTATTCCTTCCATGTTGATCTGCTATTTCATTTTATTGTATTCCCTGAGTCCCAAATTAAAGGCCGTTTTGGCTTTTCTAGGTGCATAACTTTTGCTATGCGTCTAGATATACGATATATCTAAATACGTAGTAAAAACTATATATCTAGAACAGCCAAAAGGACCTATAATTTAGAAACAAGGGATTACTTACTAATGTGAAATCATTAGCATCATTCTTAAGTTATAAAGCAACATAACAATGAACTGATGCAAGAAAAGTGTGTCAACTTAGTAATGTACTGCAATATGCGCACAAACTTATAAGAGAAACTCAGAGATACTTAATTATTCCTTTATTTAGAAAATTCCCTGTAACTATATACATGATATTCACACCAAGGTCAAGAAAGAAGCAAAACTTCCATAAACCACCCGAAAATTGTAACTACTGCATGCAAAATAACAGAGTTTCTTTTCTATTCTTAATTAGCAAGTTAGACTCTCATGAAGCATGCATTATTGAATATACAATCATCATGCATTATCTTACATTTCTCACTAGAGAAGAACATTCATCCGAGAGAGGATCAATTAAACACAAGGATTTCCCCAATGGCCGCTGTCGTTGAACTTGCCTCACTTTGGTGCATCACTGGTCACACCAATGTTGTCAAGCCATAGCACTAACTGATGTGTTAATGGCCGCAGTTTTGGTGAATCACTTATGCACAGACAAGCAACATCAATCATCTGTATCATTTGCGTCTCAAATTTCTTATCATACATTGCACGGTCCAAGACATCAGCTTCACGGTTTTCCTTTTTCATATGTGTAACCCATGAGACTAACTCCCGTGCTCCCTTCGGCTTGCACATGTCTACAGGCCTCTTTCCAGTTAATAACTCCAGAAGGACAATGCCAAAACTATAAACATCACCCTTGAAAGTGGCTACTGAAGACTGGCCGTACTCAGGGGGAATATAACCCAGTGTGCCAACTAGGTCAGTGGTCACATGTGTGGCATAGGGACAAATAAGCCGAGCAAGCCCAAAATCAGCCAAATGGGCTTCAAAATTCTCATCTAGAAGGATGTTACTTGACTTGACATCACGATGGAGAATATGAGGTTGGCATGACAGATGTAGGTATGCCAAACCTCTTGCTGCTCCTTTTGCTATCTGAAGCCTTCTTGGCCAGATTAATCTAGAGGGACCATCTGGCTTTTCATGAAGCCAATGGTCTAGGCTGCCATTTTCCATGAAAGAGTAGATCAGGAGTCTATCACTGCCAATTCTGCAGTAACCTTGCAGAAGCACAAGATTGGGATGCTGAGCTTTTGATAACGTCTCCACTTCTGCTTTGAACTCCCGTTCCATCTGACCAAAATCACCTGATAGTCGTTTGATAGCGATTGCTGCTCCATCTTGCAATGTTGCCTTGTACACTAGACCAAAGCCACCACAACCGATGATGTTAGCCTGATCAAAGTTGTTTGTCGATTTCAAAATGTCAGCGATGGTCAATGCCTTATCAGCCTTGTCCTGAAACAGTAGTACCAGTGAGGCTGGTGCCAACTCGAGGGCTTGATTAGTATCTTTGACAGCCTTTACTGTATGATCCTGCTTGTTGAAGCTACTCTTCAGCACAAATATAACAGCAATAGATAAAATAAATGCTGCCCCAACTGCAATACCCATAGCTATTCCAAATATGATGCCCTTGTTCTTCCTCTTATTTGTTGCAGCAATTGTAGGAGCAGGAGTTGAATGACACCGGGGTAGGCCTAGGCGAATGCCACAGAGTTTGGGGTTACCCTCATAAGCAGAACTACTGAATGTCGAGAATTGACCTCCTGATGGAATGGTACCATTCAGATTGTTGTATGCTACACTGAAGCTTGATAGAAAATTCAGCTTCGTTAATGAATATGGGATGCCTCCAGTAAGATTATTATGTGACAGATCCAAGGATTCCAAGCTTGACATCCCTGATAGATCATCAGGAATTGTACCAGAAATATTGTTGTTGCTGAGGTCCAATACATGTAGGTGCTTGAGGATCCCAAAGCCCGATAATATGGGGCCTGTCAGCTTGTTATGGCTGAGAACTAGGGAGGGTGGGAAGCTGCTAACCTGATTGTACTGCAACCCTTTTCCTGTCTTGTTTCTTTTGATGAAGAAAGGAAAATAATCAGTCTCTGTAGATTCCTGTGAGATCTTTCTTGTTACAAGGGCCTTCATGTTAGACAAGTTTTCTGGAATTTCTCCACTAAGTGAATTATTGGATAGATCCAAATAGAACAGAAACTCAAGATCACCAATACATGCAGGAATATTCCCGGTCAATTGATTCCATGACAGATCTAGAACCTTCAATTGTGTGAAATTAGCTAGCCATGGTGGTACCGGTCCTGAAAGATGGCTATTTGCAATGACAAACACTTGGATGCTGTGAAAACCTTGTATCCCAGTCATCGGCAAGGCCTTCTGATCATGGAAGTTCTTTGTGAGCACGAGGCTTGTTAGACTTGGACAGTCCTGAAGGACAGATAATGCTGAAGGCATATCCGTGAAGCTATTGTTTGAAAGTGAGAGGTAGGTTAGCGACTGAAGCTTCCTGAAACCAGCAGGGATTTCACCACTGAGGTTGTTTGTGGCAAGGTTCAGGCTTTTCAGATTACGGCAATCCGACAAACTATAGATTGTGCCAATGAACTTATTTGTGCCAAGGTCGAGTGAGCTAAGTTGTGTCATTGCTGAGCAATTGAGGTTGATCTCTCCATTCAACGAATTGTTCCTCAGGTACAGCATCTTCAGTGACGGTGAATGGCACAGCGAGGGAGGCAATGGACCCCTGAAGAGGTTGGACTGTGCAGAGAAGAACTCCAACTTGCGGAGGCTACCAAAAACATTGGGAATGTGCCCAGAGAATGAATTGAAAGATATGTCCAGCCTATCAAGGTTGGACAGGTTACCGAACCTTGGGCTCATCCCCCCAGAGAGTTGATTCTCTTGCAGAGACAGGATCTTCAGAGATGGCAGCCTGAATAGGTCTTCTGGCAATCTCCTGGAGATGATGTTGAGTTCCACATACAGCTCCTCGAGCTTTGTGCAGTTCCCGAAGCCCGCTGGGAAGTCCCCAGTAAAGAGATTGGATGAGAATCGCAGCACACTGATTTCACCAGACGATTCACAGATGCTTGTATCAATCTGCCCGGCAAAGGAGTTGTACCCTGCATCAAACACGATGAGACGCTCTGAACCACGGAGCGTGGGGTGGGAGCCACTGAAGTTGTTGTAGGATATATTGAAGAGCTCGACCAATGGGAGAGACATGTTGTCTGGGAGTATGCCAGCAAGCTCGTTGTAGCTGAGGTCGAGCTGCTGCAGCCTCTGGAGCTGGAACAGAGGCGCGGGGACGGCACCACCGAAGTTGTTGTCGGAGAGGTTGAGCCACTGGAGCTGGTCCAGCTGCGTGAGCGAGAGCGGCAGCTGGCCCCTCAGCCTCCGGCCATGGAGGTCCAACCCGATGACCTTCCCGCTGCCATCGCACGTGACACCGAGCCATGCACAGCAGCTGGCCGCGTCGGAGGTGCCGTTTGGGAACGTCCAGCCAGCGATGCCCCGGTCGAGGCCTTTGTAGAAGCCCTCCAGGGCTTTAAGATCACCCGGGTCGCAGGAGCTGGAGCTCTGGTTCAGGGAGTCGACTGGAGACAGGAAGAGCAGCAGTACCAAGACAGACAAGCACAGGGAGAAACGGCATGGCCATGTGGTGGTGCGTTGCATCAAGAAATGCTCCATAGAAGCAAGGATGCAGCACAGTGACGACGCTGGGCGGGGAAGAAGAGGCTTCTTGCTCGGTCTTTTCAGGACCTTCACAACAGCTAGGCCATATGGCACGGGAAGCTGGACTCGCCTGGTAGCTTGCACCGGTAGCAACAATGGAGGGAAGAAGGGAAGGGAGGTGGGAGGGAGACGATGGGACGGTAGTGTTGCCTGGGACGGCGCGGCGCGGCGTGCGTCGGTTTTGACTTGTGATTGTGCAGGCACTCAGCCGTGGGTGGCCCGAGTTTTCTTCGGCGAATTGATTGTCCTTTTCAACTTGCTGAGAGAATCCATGGACGGAAATCTTTTGACCTCTGTTCAAAACTGGCCTGCCTAACCGTCGTTCTCAGTCTCCCTTTCTCTCCATTTGGCTTCCCTGATGAACATGAGTATTGTAACTATCACGAAAGCAGACCATTCTGGGGATAGAACCTGCATACCAAATAGATATTAATGAATATTGCCCCAGCCGGATTAGTGCTGCCTTTGTGCCCGTATTATCAGAAATAAAATATTAACCGTGATTATGGAAGATAATATTCGCGAAACCGTTGCAGAACAGTGAAAGACATGAAGAGCTATACCAGTTTGGAATCGTGCAAGTGAAGTTGTATGTGTCGATTTTTTTATACGAAATACTAGATCCCTTATGTTTAAAAAAATTTAAATTTGCCTTGGAACTACTGCAAACTCTTAGCTTGTTGCTTGCGGTTTGCTACGCTATTACTACTATTTTTGTCCTGATCATGCTGACTGACCCGCAGGGTTTTTAATGTGCAGGACTGCACATTCCGCTGGGAGTTGGGTGGGGGGTGGCGATGGAAGGGTCGGCGGCGAAGTCAACCGGTAGCGGCAGGTGGCACGTGTGCCGCCGCCGCTTTCGGCCGCGCCAACGCCCGGCGCGCCAGGGCGCGTGCGATGCATGCATTGCACATTTGCGCACCGCGCGTCAGCGGCCCCTCAAAACTGGGCGTCGTCCCTTGCCGGGCGCGAAGGACCGGTGGAGAAAATACGGCCGCGTCTGCTGCACCAGGCCCCTGACAAAGAGCTCCGACGACGTACCAGGCGGGCGGCTGCGTCGCGGTCTCGCGGACGTGACGGTCCAATTGGCGGGTATGCTGGATCTGGTGGTGGCGGGAACTGCAGAGCCGGCTCTCACCTTTTATCTGCTTTGGCTCTCGATGTCTTCTTCAAGGTGTGCTATGCCTATCCGACTACAGGGAAAATAATACGGCGCCATACACATCAGACAACACTATTATGACAGGGTACTGAAAGAGACGGGATTTTGATAGATACACATCAGTCGTATACAAACACCGAAAGATCGCTTTTTTTTATGTTTTGTGGTTGTGGGGGGTGGAGGGTTTAAATAAAGACAAGTAAACATGTGATTGTATTGAATTCTCTGTTGAATTTCGTTGTGGCGGCACGGACATTGGACTAAATCACATCCGATGTCGGTAATATTTTTCTCAGGCCCTCTTTAACAGAACTTAAAGGTTGTGTGGTTGTGTGTCGTCTTCACCGGCTTAATCAAAAGCCGTATCAAACGAGGATATACTCCCTCTATATCCATAAAAAAAGTTATTTTGGACAAAGTTTAGGTCAAACATTAGAAATATAAATCATGAATAATTTTTAAGTTGTTGAATTTGGAAATGTAAAAACCATATAATAGATTTGTCTTGAAAAATACTTTCATAAAAGTATACATATATCACTTTTTGATAAATATTTTTAGAAAAAACAAGAGTCAAACTTGAACTTTGGAGACCATATCATTGTCCTAAACGACTTTCTCTATGGATATAGAGGGAGTACGATGCAAGAATTGCTTCTAAAGCCAAAACCAAGGTAAAAATGATAAAGCCATGTTTTGGTGGCTTCTACATTAGTCAGTTTGAATTCCATATCAATACCGTTGACTAATAATTCTTTGGCTTAAAGCTATTATATTGTCTCTCTTGTCTTTCTTTTGACCCACTCCCATCTCATGGCCTGATGCAAACTCAAGATAGCCTTAAGTTTCCTCATGGTGAACTACTGAACTTCATCTCCTCATGGTCTGATCCTTCTTTTCTTAAAAAAAAACAGCCTTAAGAAATCAATTTGCCTTAGACGAACTAAATTTAATTAGGACAGAAGAAAATATTTTTAGTTTTTCTAGAAGTACAAAAATTATACTCCGTACCAAATCTATAAATGTATTTAAGTTGGAGATACCCCATAGTGCGAGCGACAAAATTTGGGCCAATGCTGAAAAATGGATTGTTTCGCTAATTGATCAGTGAGGTGAACGGTCTCATGGTTGAAGGTCAAAAGCTGGACTAGATCCATAGTTGAGGGATTTTATAAATTGTTAATTGACCATTCTCTTGTGTCGTTTTGATGGAAATTGTAGGCACACCTGAGTGCTTACTCCCTTCTTATAATTTGAAATGGATGAAGTACATTAATAGAAGGACAAAATTAGAAGGCACAATTATGTCAGCGTTCATCCAAATGAACTATGCGACTTTACAGATTGTTCTAGCAGATGCATGCACACGCACGCTGCGTGAGCAAATACGCGATTATACACCAAGTTAAGCAAGCTCAGATTCAAAGGACTTCTTGGTGTACATACCACATATAGCTTTCTTGCCGAGATTACGTATTTGACCGGCCTCAGTAACTCAATTGGAGTTTGTATACGTGCTTGATATGACAGAGACATAAACCGAGTAAAGGAGACGAGAATTAACGAGTTACTCCGTGATTTACCTCTGAAGTGCGCTTCTCTCTATGGCCACTCAGACATTGTTGCCAGTTACCTACCGTAAGTGCAACGCCACATACAACCGCAGTTTTTCAACTCTTCTTTTTTCACCTTTTTGGTCGCCACGAATGGCCGGAGTTGTGCTGCCGTGCTGGGATTATATATTAATTGGGACTGTTTTTGCACGTACAGGCGTTTGAAACCTGGAGGTCTATGAGTATAACTGTACTATGAGGACATGGTGGCCAGCGTACGTGGAAGATCACCGTCAACCGGCCGCTAGATTGGACCACTGGCGTTGAGGAATGATCCCACCATGATCATTTGTACTGGAGTTCGATCGTGGTCTCTGCCATCCGCAATCGATATCCGGGCTTTCTCTTTGCTAAACGTCACTACGTCACTGCATTTGAAATTTTCTCATAACAGAGTACGTACTAGTAATTGACCTAAAATATATATTGAGTAAAATATATACACTGTTGGTTTCTATTGTCTCATCGTATCTTCTAGGTCTCTAAACTCTTAAAATACATTTTTAGATCTTAGAACTTATCTTTATGTGTAATTTAGGTCCAAGACATACAAAGTATGTCATCTAAACCCAAGACTTACCCTAACCCAAGACTTATATAAAGTATGTCGTCTAGGTCGCTAAATTTGTCATAGTGTGTTATTTAGGTTCTCCGTATCATGCCACTTACCACAACAACCGGATGCACACATCATTCTTGACCAGGGAATAAACTTAATGACAAAACAATCAGTCCCATGACCCCCTCGCCTAATAAGGAGAACTTGCTTTGGCCTTGCTGTCACTATTATACCGAGGACATTGTAGCCTTTGATGTGGAGAATGATGAAGACATGGGGTGGGAATAGCTAGTTGGCGACGGTGATAAGACGTCATACTTGAAGTCGAGTTGTCATGTAAGTCGCTGTAAATCTGTTTTGCTTTCCCTTTTCCTCGTCTAATAAAAATATGACAAAGCTCTTGCCGTCTTTCTAAAAAAATAAGGCGTCACACTAGATTAGAATGCATGCAGAGGGAGAGCATGGAGATGCAATGAGAATAGGGAGGAAGAACATGCAGATGAAGTACTAGAGTCTAGAGACCATTATGTGGGATTGTGAGTGAGTTAGAGCTTATTTGAGACTATATGACACACTATTATAAATTTGAGGAAAAATGAAATTCCAAGAGTAACAAACCTCAATGATACATCGAGGCAAGCTTAAATGAGATACATTCTTAAAGGTTAGAGATCTAGATGATACCGCGAGACAAATTTAAGGATCAATGGATTGGAAATCCATCTCCCTCCTCCTCCCCCAGTTTAGTTTTAGTCTTTTTTTTCCTTGTTTTTTTTTACCTTTGAACTTGTTTCGCTAGTTCTTGCAACCTCCTGGGTTGTTTTAATAAAATTTTCAGTAGGGGCTTCCATGCCCCTCCTGTTCTTTCAAAAAAAATTAAGGATCATTAAAATTTTGGTTGAAATTTTGTCTCTTTAGTATTATGGATAGATATGAGTAGCAACGTAGAAAGTGCATGCGTAACACAGAGCAGTATGTCATCTCAAACCAAGACTTACCCTAAACCCAAGACTTATACAAAGTATGTTATCTAGGTCTCTAAATTTGTCGTAGTGTGTTATTTAGGTCCTCCGTATTAGATGTCACTCAGGCTAGTCTCAACGTATATTTCATGAGAGTGTCATGCATATTAAATAGGATGACACATAAGCAAAATTGTTGACTTGGCAGGATCATTAAATGAAGAAGTTTCATCAGATGAGAAAGAAGTTTCATCCCCATAAAACTCATGTGGCACAGTTATAGTCTTGGTAACTATGACATGAAACTATGTATTTAGACCGGCCTTACTACCGAATAAGCTATATATACCATGCCAAACCAGAACCTAACTAATGCAATAGACCACCATTTTGCCTTTTGAACTCATTGCTGATTAAGTAAGTTATAAGCATCCCTTATTAGGAGAAGCTGATCGATCTGACTTTGCTAGTTCCGCTCGAGTGCGAATCTCTTCTCTATATATCTGACACACACACACAGAGAGAGAGAGAGAGAGAGAAAGGGCTCCATCCGTTCCATGATCGAGCGGAAGGAAGAAGGAGAACATATCCGCACGATCAGTCTAACAATCATTACACGATCGATCGATCACCGGCCAGCAGGCACACTAGCTAGCTAAACCGAGGTGCAGAACCGGATTCCCGTGCCTAATGATGCGCCTTATCCCTCTGCACAGCGCACTAACAGGGGTGCCCGTGCCCGGCCGGTGATCTGATCGGTAACCAATAGCTAGCACCCCACTGCGGCAAGGATATTGCTACATTTTGCCCCCATCCATTGCCCCAGCGGCAGCAGTGCGCACCGAGGGGGGATTCGGTATTCCCTTGCCTTGGCTGTGCTTTGTGCATCGAACCCGGCCGCGCGGCCGGGCAACACCTGACATCACCCCAAGCGCGGGACGAAGAAAGGCACCCCCACTCGTGCGCGCGGTGCGGGTCTAGGTGGCGCGACCACACCGCACCGGCCGTACGTGCGCGCGCACTCGCTCGCGCTTGCCGCCGGATTGATCGTTCTCAGGCCTTGTTTACTCCGCAAAAATTTTCAAGATTTTCTGTCACATCGAATCTTTGGTCGCATGCATGGAGTATTAAATATAGACGAAAATAAAAACTAACTGCACAGTTTATCTGTAATTTGTGAGATTAATTTTTTGAGTCTAGTTACTCCGTGATTGAATAATGTTTGTCAAATAAAGCCGAAATGCTACAGTAGCCAAAAACAAAAGTTTTTGCGAACTAAACAAGGCCAGCTAGCTCTCAAAAAGCGCGCAGAGGCCAGGGCCGGCCGGCCGTTCGCCGCACCGACCCGCACTCGGTCACTCGGCGCTAGTAGCTTGACCACCGGCGTGCCGTTAGGACAGGACAGGAGGCCACCAGGCGTCGAGAGCGCGACGCGAAACCCCCCCCCCCCCCCCCCCCCCCCCCCCCCCCCCCCCCCCCCCCCCCCCCCCCCCACACCTCATTTTCTTCTTCCCCCCCTCCCTCCGGCGCGCGTCCCCGGGGGGGGCGGGGGGGGCGGTTTTGTGTTC
>Ga0182004_10000042_pt1 | contig 42496 bp, 25 predicted proteins | sample Sormic07211540_1_FD_120479 | JGI IMG/M metagenome (GOLD analysis project Ga0182004, IMG submission 120479) | Endophyte microbial communities from Sorghum bicolor roots, Mead, Nebraska, USA - 072115-40_1 MetaG | ecosystem: Host-associated > Plants > Roots > Unclassified | place: USA: Nebraska...
CTTGGTCTCTTTTCTTGAGATATCAATAATCATGCCACAATATTAACCTATAGATCATAACATTAGAAATCAGTGAGACAGTGATGAATAATACTTCTGCATATATGAAAGAAAACTCCTCTGTGCATATATATATATGAAAGAAAAACCCCTCTGTGCATCTTGATGAATGGCACGTGTCCCTTGTGAATCATTCCCACTATCTTGTTTGATGCACAACTCATGTGTATTGGAGTGGATTTGAGTCGAAGTGTAATTTCTGCTCCAATGCACATTGATTAAGGTGGATTAGATACGTACAAGTGCATCCAAAAGAGGCCTAAGGGTTTGTTTTGTTCAGTTAGCCTCCACTTTGAGAGGATTAGAAGGGATTAAGGAAGATTTTGACTTCTGCTAGGGGATGGAATCCTCAATTCCTTGCAATCCCCCTGGATTGAAGGCTAAACGAAACTTTAGTCTTGTTGGAATTAGCATGGCATTTTAGATCAAGCAGAAAATTTTGATTAATATGAGGTCTTAAATCAGGCGAGTGATGTTTAGCTTTACTATTTTGTTTACTCTCCCTCTGTTTTTATTTATGTGTCGTATTAGGTTTGTTCTAAGTCAAACATTTTTATCATTAACCATCGATTTCCAAAAAAACAATTATAGAGATTCATGATATAAGATATATGTTTTTAGATTCACTATGAAAAACACTTTCATTATACACAGTCTATAGATTGTAAAACTATAAAAAATTTTCGAAATGGATGGTCAACGATAGCAATGCTTGATCTTAGGACAAACCTAATAATCTGATATGTAAAAAAAGGGAGTATGTATATACATTCGACAAAAATTAATCACTGCAACGTTGAAGATTACAACTGTGACAAATAATGGTGCCGGTACAGATCATGGGGGAATTAAATGAATGTTTCATTTCCTTCAGAATATCCGCTTACAGACCAAACACGCACCAGTACATAGAAGACCCGATCATCGATGTGATACGAATATGTGCTCACGAGTCATGACCACGTAAGCTTCAACCGATGCCCCTAGATTCCGCACCCGTGAACCAGATAACGCGTAGTGCCTCGCGTCCCACTTGTTGCGCTGCTGCTCCCTTGGCCCTTGCGCGCGAACGTCCAACACAAACAACCCATTACGACATGCAATCATATATCCAATAATATTAATACGATAAGCACATACTGATTCGGCCAACCAGTTTATATATATGCCTATGGAGAGTTGGGTTGCTTGATGGTTTATCCTAAGCTTGGCTCGAACGTAGCCATGACCAGATTTAGCAAGGTCCAGTGTATGTGAGGTTACTGTGATGAGTTTGGACTGGCTTGCCAAGACTAGCTCTGTTTGCATTGTTGGTTCGTTATGATTATGATGAGCTTAGACTAGCTTGCCAAGACTATATGTTTGGTTGTTTTTCTTGAGCTATATGCCTATATATGAGATAATCACTTCTTGATCCTATCTCTCTCTTGAGAATCAAGCACCAAATTAATCTCGTTCTTCTTCCAATTAATAGTACAGAAACGATTTTTTAATGATGCCTATTTTTTTTACTGGCAGCAGAAGCAAGTAGAAACAGACGTGCACGTGTGTGCCCATGGCTATAAACGACCAGTGCAGATACACCTAAACTAATGGTAGGCTTAAGAAAACCACTAATGTAAATCCTTGATTTACACTGGTAGTTCACTTAACTATATACTGCCAATGTAAATTGAGTGTACACTAGCGGTTAGCTTAAATGGCCACCGGTGTAAATCTAGGATGTACAATTTTATACACGATTTTTCTTTAAGGCTACCCACTACCATCAGTGTGGATATATTTATACTGGCAATTTTACTGCTTATATGGAACATGTCTACACACGCGTAACACCTCACTTACACTTCTGTGCTCGCTGCGTGTAAAAGGGTTAACCCAGAGACTTATAAGTTAGCCCTCACCATCCTAAACTTCCAAGATGGTAACTAACCCATGAACAACAACTGGGGTGTTACGTTCAACCCCCCTCCCCTTAAATAAGGGTGCCCTCCCACTTGGTACACCCCCTCCACTGGCACATGCAGCAAGGATTGATGCTCCAAACATCATTTGTAACACCCTACATCCAAAACTGCTTATATGTCTTAGCTCCGCATCCTCCCCTTAAATAACGATGCCCTCCCACTTGGTACACCCCCTCCACTGGCACATGCAGCAAGGATTGATGCTCCAAACATCATTTGTAACACCCTACATCCAAAACTACTTATATGTCTTAGCTACGCATGTTGAACGGGCCTGCATACACCTAGCACCTCACTTATATTTTCGTCCTCGCTTTGTGTAAAAGGTTTAACCTAGATGTGCTACGTTTGTAACGACAAGGGTTATAAGCTAGCCCTCACCCTCCTAAACTTCCAAGGTGGTACCAAACCTAACAACAACAACTCCACATGTGCCATATATGGGCCAATTTTATAACTACTATAGGCTTCTAACGGGTTGAGGTGTTACAACATAGACCAAGCCACCTTCGATTGTTGGCATCCTTGAATGTCCAAAAATGCAAAATGCAAGGGGGAGATTTTGGTCCCCATTTCTTCAAAGGCAATTGCTCAAAATGTTAGTTAATGCCTGTCCTATGTCTTTCTGAATGAATGCTCCATAATTGGTGACCTCATTAGGTCTTGGTTTGCATTGTTTGTGTATGGAGAGAGAGAAATCATTGTGTTTAGGTGTTCTAACACCGTATTAGTTATTGTATTAGGTAGCTTCACATATTTCTTTCATTATATATCAACTTCATAACCTTTGGACCCATAGATTTTCATGATTTATTTAAATCTAGATTTTCATGATCTAGATCTAGATGGTGAATTTATTTATTAAAATATATTAATTAATTATTCATATGTTCAACTACACATTAGTATATGTTTATTCAAATGACTAAATTAAGAAAAAGACATGCATATTTCTAGGAAAAAATATTTTCTAAATTGTGTGAAATAATATTCACTAAATCTCGACTAGATTATAAATTTATTTCTTAATATGGTTTAATTAATTATTCACACCTATATGTTAAATTATGTGTTACTGATTATACTGTTTGTTAAGAATGTTTTTTGAGACAATTGAGCAAATATTTCTTTTAAAAAATATGGAGGCCTCTTTCTTATTGTAATGTTATTTTATGATTTGATTTAATTAATAATTATCGGTGGAATCTTTTGTCGTTTAAGATGGAAAGGACAAGGATGTGTAACTTATCAAGAATTGATCCATCATTTCGATTGGATGTTTATGAAAATGTTGTTGTATTTGCTGACACATAATAGATCTTTTTCATTTAGTTTGCCTAGGTTTCATGAAGGGTTATATGATGATTTGGACCAAACATGGAAAGGGTAGTTCCGCATCTTGTGCAATTGGCAACCCAGACAACACCGTTGTCCAGGGACCAAATATGGAACTTGAGGGGCCAAATGAGGCTATTGAGAGACAACACCACTGCCCACAAATGGATCATGTTATCAAGGTGGTGATGAAGATGACGATTACCATGTCAACAATAAAGAACAAGTGTGGAGTTCTTTGCAGCATTGTTGTAGTGTTGTTAGAAGTCCTCATCATTCATTGTGAAAGGTATGCCCTAAATACGACAACAAAGAAACATTTGTATCAAGAGTCCAAGGGTTGTACCAAAGAGTGGATGGTATTGAGATTTATTCTTCGGTTGTTGACGTTGAAAGCTTGATAAAGTTGGTCTGATGCTAGTTTCATTGAGTTGTTGCGTCTTCTGGCAAACCTCATTTCAAAAGAGAAAAGTTCCTACTAGTAGCTACCATGCAAAGAAGCTTACGAGTTCACTGACTATGGGTGTCCAAAGACCCACGCATGTAGGAACCAATATATCCCATTCCACGATAAAGATTAAGAAGACTTGCAGAGCTGCCCAAATTGCGATTCTAGTATGTACAAGACTAATAAAGATTGTTCGGAGAAAGAGAATGGAGGCTATGTTTTGAAAGGGAAGAAGAAAAACAAGACTAAAAAGAGTTCAAAATGCATTAGCACCAAAGAAAAGAAAAGAAATAAGTTGACTTGTATGCACAAAGAAGGATTCCTGCTTTGGTGATGTGGTACATCCTCATGATTGATCGCTTGAGGAGCGTTATTGATAAAAATGACATGTTTTTACAACATGAAAACAACCATTAATATTCATGAAATTAAAAGGAAATGAGCATGATATGATCATATTTTGTCTAAATAACAAAAATCCCACTTGTATTGGAGTTGTATCTATGTAGGAATGGAAATCGAGCAAAATGGGTCCAGGGAATCCACCCCATATGATTGGGTGACCCTAGGTTTGGTCAAGCAACCCCCTAGTGGGCCTACTACCGCAAATCTAGGTGGCAATGCAAGTAAATCAGTGACAAACATTTATAGTCCTTGGATGTGAAATGTGCTTTTCTCTGGATGGCTCATATGCATCTCTCAAGGACTAAAGGTCCTACATCTCATGTATCAAGGATCCCAAGTGACCAAGCTCAGTGCAAAAATCCCCATATTAAGAGTGGACCCTCCTCTCCTCCAAAGGAGGAGGAGGAGGCCCCACACGGCATCAGGGGGTCGACCAACCCTCATATGCGTCACTTGACCCCTAGGATTACTCTACCAGCTCTCTTGGTAAACATGCACAAGCACAACTTGGGATAATCAAAACCATTGACATTACATTGATTTAATCCTATGAATGAGGTGGAGATCACTTGGATCCATGGGCCTACATTAAAATCACTATATATGGGGGGTACCCTCACTTCCAAGAGATGAACACCACTCTAAGTAAAGAGCTCCACTTCTACCTTCGTATTTAGTAGGACAGTCTACTGTGGGAATTAAGTTAGTAGTGAGTTATTCTTGGGTTTCCCAAATTAATCTTCTAGAAGTCTGATATACCTCTTGTATATTTTCCCTTTTTAGTAAGACTTTATTCTATTTTATAGGACTTATCTTCATCTCTACTTGCCCAAGTGATTTACTTTATGCAACATACTTTTGGTTGTGTTGTAGTGGTTATTAACAAAATCACAATTGTATGCTTCCTAACATAGTAGTATGAAACTTTTGCACTCGATCGTTGCCCTTTACTTGGAGCTCTAGTTGATCTGTGTGTATACAACTAGAGTGTAGTGAGATATAGTGCAGACGTGGTATCTAGACTATGCACTTACCTGTGGTTGTGGCTTGCCCTATTGACTATTTGTGGTAGTCAATAGGTGGTGACAACCCTACTGTTGATGGTCACTGACACCCGTTTTGACCATCAACATTCCACCCAAAAGCATGATGAAGTGAGGTTAATCGTCATCATGTGAAGAATTTTGTTTGCAATTCACCTAGTTTCACTTATGCTTGTAGAATTATTTGTATGCAAGAAATATAGCAAAAATAGGATAAAACGGTGACAAATGTGGAACAAGGGAGCAAGTGGACGTGACAAGAGGCCTTGGGCCCAGCTAGCAACACCGCCTAGCCCCACATGGGTGTCGCTTGGCCCCCCAGGTAGCCCTACGACACCACCGATTTGTGGGAGCTGCTATAGAGCCAATGACAAGCATCCATTCAAGTCAGTTTGATCAACAAACAAGATTTGTTCATGGTGGATTCATGGGCCCATGTCATAGACTTGGGAGCCTTCCACCGACTTACCTGCATAATTTTGAATGTGCTAGCTTCACAACCGCCACTGGGAGCCAACCAGAGCCAAAGGTTGCAAAGGCAGTGCATCCGAGGGCTAGGCGACGCCCTATCTAGGGTGCCTGGTGCCCTAACTAGGCTACCTGGCACCCAAGTCACTCCACCAACCTCCTAGCTGCCTATAAATACCCCTACCCTCACTCTACACTATAAATAGTGGGTGTGGAGCTTAGTGAAGAAGTGCCTCAATCATTTCTAAGCTCTGCAAGCTTCTCTTTAGCTTCCTAGCTTAGCTTAGATATAGAGTAGTAGTCTAGTAGTGGAGTAGAGCAAGAGTGGAGCTTCTCTCGAAGCCCAAAAGAGCCTTTTAGGTCTAGTAAAGCTCTTTTGTAATGATACACACTCTAAATTTGCTAAGTAACCAAGGATGTAAGGTTCGCATTGAGTACCTATGAATGATTTTTTTTCATGAGCAGCAAGCACAACACATGGCCGGTAATCTTGGCCATCTACAACCTTCGTACATGATGTCAAAAATGAAGGTACCTATCGCTAACCGTTCTTAGATCTGGACCTACACAACCTGGTGTTGATATGGATGTATTTTTAGAGCCTTTGATGGATGAAATGGAAAACTATGGGAAGGGGTGTCAAAATGTGGGAAGAATTTTGGAAGCTAGACTTCACACTAAAAGCAATTATTTTTGTTACCATCAATGATTACTAGCTCTCTTTTCATTGTTTGGCCAATTCAAAGGTAAGGCTAGATGTGTAGTATGCCTAGATGGAAGTTTATGTTGTTTCTTGCTAGATCTAACAAATTAGTGTACCTGAGACATAGCGCTTCCAACAGAAAGGACACACATACCACTTGAGAAGAATGAATAGGTACTTCGACAATACCAATGAAGTCAACTCTCTTGCACCATTAGGTACTCCTCTCATTCTAAATTATAAGTCACTTTGACTTTTTTGATGCATCTGTTTTGCTTTGCATCTAGACATAATATTATGTCTAGATACATAGCAACATGAATGAACCAAAAAAGTTAGAGTGACTTATAATTTAAAACAGAGGGAGTAACAAACACTTCTTAGTGAGAAAAGCTTGAAGGAAGAACTTAGAATGAAGCTATTTATGAACATGACACTCTGCAATAACTTATATGTGCTATTATGAGACATTGGCTAAGTTCCTCCATATATGGGACTACTAGAGTGCCTATTTATAACGAGAAGCAATGGGGTAGCTCGATTCAACAGGGGAGAATCGAATAGGGGTAAGTGGATCCAACAACATAGGTCACTACTTGATCAATCCACAACTAGAAGTGGTATGGTGTTGCCACTGTCAGGTCAATCCACAACCTACCATTGGCATAATTTTACCTGGTGAAGGACCAAAACAACAAAGGAGGGGTAGGGTGGGGCGAGGAATGGGAGCTAATTAAAATTCTTCACAAGAACTTGGCCAAATGCCTCATCCAACCTAAAGCACCTCTGAGCTAGATGGAACCAACACAACATGTGCAACTCATCTTGATAGCAAAATTTCATAAAGATAAAAAAATCAAGAACTATTTTCCAAAAGATGAAGAAACCGTAGGGAGTGGGGATATTTGGTAAAAGCCATCAATTAGAGGTGCTTGTGAGGGAATCCAACAAGTTGATGATAGGGCTACCTCCTCACATGTCCTACCACTAATTTTCCCCAAAGATCTTCAAAAAAAATGCAACCAAAAGTGAGGAACAATTTTCCAAGAAAAATCCCAAAAACTTAGAAAAAGAAAAATGAAGGAGGAGCAAGATGAACTCGAGAATTTAAAAAATTATTCTATTAACCAACCATATATGAATTCACCTGTACAAATTAGGTCAATCCACCTCCACTCATCCTCCCACTTGATTCAAAAAAATAGAGCATTAGGAGATAAAATCTCTCTACGCTAGCCACTCTCAGCACATGGCTAACCTAGAGCAAATAAGACTCGGGTTTTAAAAGCTAACACCAACCATCTCCAATATATATAGGTATGTGACTTTTTAGACTATAAACCTTTGGCCAATGGGCCTGCTGACTAAGGCTCCCCACCATGCCTTATGTATGCACTGATATTCATCGAGTAATACATCAAGTATTCCCCAATTCATATGCTCTCATATCTGATTACTAAACTAGCCCTAGTACTAGAATTGAACTAGATACACACACACCAAGGAGAAGCTATCTAAAATTTTCCACCCTCATCCAACAAAACCCATGTCTTCATGATTTTGCTTTCCTTGACCCAAGCTTTGTGATGATGCCTCTTGTCTACCGATATGTCACTTCTCAGTTTTCAGGCCTAAACTGGCAAACTTGTCACCCATGCTTTTGAGGCAGAAACCGTCAAACCCTTTGGAGTCGTGCAGCCTCTATGTAACCTCCCCGATGTTGACGCGTGTCTCGCTTGTCCTTGACCTGACTAGTCACCAAGTACTCTGCTCGCCTACCTTGACTTGGTCCAATTGCCACCTTGAGTTTAGTCAACACTGTCCTCACATGTACCCATGCTTGTCCCCATGCTCACATGCTAGTCATCCATGGTCCATTCTCTAGCCTTCGGTCCTCGGTCTAGGCCTTCAGTCCTCGGTCTAGGCCTTCAGTCCTCGGTCTAAGTCTTCTCATACACCTGTCACCACTCTGTTATCTCCACAGCACTCCTCGCTTGGCATTCTCGATTGCTATCGACCGCCATGACACGCTCAACACTTGCACGTCACAAACCAAGAGAAAAGTTGCACAAGCATCACTCACACTTTGTTTGGTCCAAGTGTCCAACACACACAATAAAACCAAAACTCGATCATCTCCTTGACAATCACTCCCCACTCACAACATGGGTACAGGCAGAGCTCCCCATACGGTAAGGTGGGGCAGCTGCCCCACCTACTGCTGGCCGAGAGCCTCTAGTACCCCTATGTTCTTCATTACCTCCGGCATCTCCGAGCCATGGTGTCCGATGGCGCGGCCAAACCATGGAGCCAGGGAACGTGTTCACGTGGAGAAGAAATAAAGATAGGGCTTGAGCAAGGCCTAAGCTAAGGCTAAGGCCCAATAGCCCATCAATGGGGCAGCTCAAGTGGCAAGCACTCGATAGCTAGCTTTTGTGGTCGCTCTCAAACCCACGATTCCGCATCACCACCGTCACACGAGAACCACTAATGTCTACCATTTTGCGCCGCTGCCGGCCATAGCACGTCGTTGCCACCGGCAGCCCTATCTGCAGCCCAAAGGGTGCCCGCGCCCCTAGTTTGTGTTGTAGCTCCTGCTTGCTACTACCAGCTCGCTATGGCGGCGTCACCGCGTCAGCCTGTAGGCTGCAGGTGAGCACATGGATGAGGCAACGCCACTGATTTCCAGGCACCGGGCAACATTATTAAAAAAAATTGTTCATAGTTCGCCCCACCTACGTTTCCAGGCGAGCTCCGCCACTGATATCAACTAGGTGTTCTCACCAGAGGTTTTAGATTGGCCTAGCAGTGATATTCTCACTATCACTGTAGGTCATGGTTCTACCAGGGATCATGACTCTAGACAGCAGTTAGAGGGCGCTTCACTGCTGGGTCACAAGGATCCATTATTATTATCTGGGTCCTAAGCTCATGACCTGACAGTGAAGCTAGATCACTGCAGACTCTAGCATACTCGGTATATATTGATGCCGCCAACAGGAATTGTGGGTGTTCTGACGGTGTGAAATGAACCCATACATGAACTTTTGTCCGATCTGGGCCACCAGCTAGCAGGTCTGATTTCAGTGGTAGTTAGACATTGTGATTTGGTCATCGTATCGTAGAGAAGAGATATCTATATCTAATCTAATCCTGTAATTTTTAAAGGGAGTGCTGACAGATGAAGCCTGGCGATCAGTTTCCGGATGATGGCGCCGATATTCCCTCCTCGCCTGCCGCGTTAGCGCTACTAGCCAGTCCAAGTGCTCACACCAAGTTGTCAGATTTTAAGCCCGTACTTGTGCTAACCGTACTCACACATCACGACGTGTTAATTACCGCCTTTCTTGTACTTCGTTAGGAACTCTGTTTTGTTCATTAGCGAATTAGAGGTGCCAAAAAAACAGCACCAGCAGCACATCGTGAACTATGCTTATCGTCCACACCACGACGCGTTAACCACCGAATTATTGTACTTCGCTACAAGCTCTGCTTCGTCCGTTAGCAAAAGCAAACACAGAGAACTGCAAAATATCAAGCATGAGCTATGCAAGGTTGCCCTGCGATCAACCAGACGTCACGGGTGATATTATGAGAATACACCGTCACATGCAACCCAGCTGGAGAGTAGTGGGACTGCCGACTGCTCCATACATGCGACTGCCGACCGGCTGAGGATTCAGTGATTTCAGGAGTCACATTTCTTCAGCCGTTCGCAACTAAATGTATATTGTCACTGGAGAACTTCCAGCCGATCACGTCGGTGTTCTTCTCCCGCGAATGGAAGAATAGCAACAAACTAAGAAATTCCAAGGTAGTGAAAATGGCATGGAAGCGAGCTCATCGCCTCAGCAATCTTGGTGGGCTGATGAATTTTCAACCTTCAGCGTTTTTCTAGAGCACTTGGTCGCTGTAGCTAGATACTCACTCCATTCCAAATTTTAATCATTCTAAGAATCTTAGAGAGTCAAAATAACCTAAGTTCGACCAAATTTATATAATAAAATAATTATTATTATGATACCAACTAAGTATCATTAGATTCTTTCTTAATTATATAGTATACTCACTTTATGTTACAAATCTTAGTATTTTTCTCTATAATTTTGATCAAACTTCAAAATCTTTTGACTCTCCAACATTCTTGGAATGACTTATAATTTGGAATATAGGGAGTAGATGATACTTCTAAGTTCTAACAATAAGCCTTGGTCTAGGGTGAAGGTACTACCATGAACAAAGTCAGATTGTCGCCTCTTCAATGCAGTCACAGATATTACAGTTGGCGATGGATCAAAATAAAGCATCCTTTTGTTTCGGTCTGCTTGGATGGCGAATGCTCAGAGGACCCGGTGCCCTTGATTTTTTGAAATCAGTGGAAGAACATAACGGTGCAACAAGCTTTATTCGGAAATAACTTGGTACAGGACATTAATCATTTGGCATTTAATAGCATACACCACTTCACAAAATTTCAGCTTTGGCAAGGAGTACCGGATATGAAAATTAAACCTAGAAACTCAGTACCAAATTACATGGAAGCTCACTGCATCCATGGTATACACAAGTCGCTCAGTGTACTTGGCATAATTTATAGGTGCCGCAAAAACTGACTTCGACAAGTTAACTTGGAAAACTTGGACACCTCTAACTTGCAAGTTCTTTGCATGGTTACCCATACAAAACCGACTTTGGATGTCTGATTAACAGCTCGCGGTTGGTCCAATCAACAATACTCAATCTATCTATCTATCCTCTCCGCAGAACTACGAGAGAATCAGGCGTGTTTAGTTTCCCTCTAATAAACTTTACCGCCCGTCACATCGAATGTTTGGACACATACATAAAGTACTAAATATAGACTATTTACGAAACTAAAAATACAGCTAGAGAGTAATTTGCGAGACGAATTTTTTAAGCCTAATTAGTCTATGATTGGACAATAATTTTCAAATAAGAAAAAATGCTACAGTACCAATTAAACTTTACCAACCCCACCCAAACACCCCCTCAGTCATCCACCTTTTTGCCCACCATAGATATTCACAACGGATATGGGAAGTAATACATTCATGGTGCACGGTGGTAGCACAATATAGACTCGATGCTGCTGTGGTGGCACATGGTGAGGATGTCAGTTTTTTTCATGTAAAGCACTAAGACCGTTGACGCTCCTTGTAAGTCGAAGTTATGGGGAAAGCCAACACGTATGTCTATTTTGTTGTAGTTAGTAGTATGTCTTTTTTTGTATTTTGGCACTTTTCTCTTCTCATGAATATATTTTTCTGGCAGAACCTCAAAAGTACTCCCAGCGATTTTTTTTTTAAAAAAAGTGTTCATTTGTATGCAACCACGCTACTCTAATAATATACAGTGCTTACATGTAACTGTGTATGCAACAATGTTACTCTAAGAGTATAGGGTTACATGTAATTGACTGCATTAGAGCTTAAGTTGATCACACATTCAAGGAACACCGAAACATGTGAAAGAAGAGTGTCTCCTATGGTTAACAACTGCAGCACCACAGCATGCCCCCCCCACGAACCCCCAAACCCTAGCCGCCGTTGGCGGTCCCCTACACACCGCCATCGGCGGCGGGGCCCGTGCCCGCACCGGCACCCGCCGTCCCCTCTTCTCCCTCTCCCCCTCTACATCCAACACCTCCAGCCTTCACCTCCCTCGTGTAGATTGCGGTGAGGAGCGCGTCAAGCCACCCTAGGTGGCCCCATCCCCCCGCCACCATCGGCGACCACTCTTAAGGCCGCATCCACCTTCCCCTCTCCTCCCTCCCCTTCCCCTGCCCCCTCCCCTCCTCTCCCTCGTGCGGGATTTAGCTTTAGGAAGCGTGGCACACGGCCGCTGCCACCACCATCAGCATCTCCACGGCACAGCCAAGTGGCTGCCCCTACTGTCGGTGCCCCACCCCCCTCTACGCTGCCACGCAAATCCAATGTACCGCCGCCCTCTTCATCGCTGGGGCCGGCTCCCACAGCCGAGGTGACCACCTAGCATAGGTCCTGGGCACCCCAACAACCAGATGGCGCATGGAGTTCTACCCTCGACGACCACCACCACTTTACGTCGCCTTTTGGGCCCAAGCCCGGGACTTTTGGGCCTACCATGGCGACATCGGACACCTCAAGCTCCTCAACTCTCTCATTGATAGGGCTCTGTTCACCTATGGAGGACGCAGGAAGTGTCATCAATGGGTGGACGAGGATGAAGACAACAACGGCAAGGATTCTGACAACGACCCCTAGCAACCATACTAGATGTTGTTCATCGGCCAACCAAACCAGTAGTTGCATCCCTGCGACACGCCTAAACTAGTTTGGTTATGGTTATGGGATGTGGCGTTGCAGACACAGGATGGCAAGGACCTAGGTGAAGATGGAGGAAGTGCAGCTGGGCGTGTGCCTAGATAGAGTGCAGTCTGCATGCTCGAACTATGGAAGGCCATGTCCCCACCTGCCAACGCCTTGGTCACCACGGATGGGTTTCCATCCCTAGCACTGATGATGGCGGGAGATCCTCCACTGGTAGGAGACGCGACCGACTACTGCCTCGGCTGCGAAGTAACTTGTACAGGCCTAGAGATCCCTATGGAGCTTCACAGCTGATGTTTCAACCGCCTTTCCTACTCGCATCAAGTAGCGACATGCCATTTGCCACATTGTTGTCTCCATTGCCACGGCTTCCGCCACCTTGCCAGAAAATGCAAGCAGCCTAGGAAAGTTGCAACATTGATGACAACGAGTGGCGGCTGGCCATGCCACTCCACTTACGGTGGCAACCCACGGGCCTCCTAGGACCCGCCACATGGCGGCTCAGATGGGGCCATGCAGGGTGACACGGGGGGCATCGATGGAAGTCAACAACGATGATGGCAACGCTGGAGTTAGCCAGCGAGGGTCATCAAATTGGACACATCTGCTGGTTGCGCCGACAATGCCGCTACCACTGTTGTTGCATTGTGCATTCCTAAGCCAGATCCGCTGGTGTTGGAGTTGTGCGTGTGTTCGGGGACCCGCCGGGTCAACCCTATGTTGGACGAGCTTGCCGCCTCGCTTGTCATGAGCCTACCAGAAGCACCAACACCTAGGGTCTTGTCAGCGTCGGCTATGGTCTCTCAAGATGCATACGCCTCTAGGCCGGTGGACACTCGCTATCTGGCGAAGGCTACCGGTGGACGTCGGTCTCACCTCCAATGTCGCCAGTGAAGGAGTCACCACAAGTCATGCCGCTAGTTAAGACACGCCTTGACCTAGCGCTAGTCGTTGTAGCCACCTCGGGAGATGCGACAGTTGTAGATGCCACAGATGCTATCAATCGCACTCCATCCCCTCAGACAACATCTGCCATTACACGCTTCAAGTGCTTCACTGAGCAAATCACAAAGCTGATGCAGCCGCCACGTACTCCTGGAGCTACCCGATGTCATAGCCCATGGTAAACGTATGCCACCCGCGCTCCATAAGAGGAGTAGGCCATAGCGGCATAGAGCATATCACATATCTTGGCATCCAAATGAGGTGAGCACCTTGCCTTGAAGCGTCTGGGACTAACCAGTGGGATGTTGTCTCCTTTGACATGAACCTTAAAGGTATGCGATGGAACCTTCAATGGGACCTGATAATATGCAGGCGCTATGCGAGTTGTTCCTACTAGACGGCGACATGGGTCCGCGCAAGCAGCGCCACCGCCACTCGGTAGCCCGGGCATAGGCTCCCAACCGACATTGTAGTTCAAGCTGATTAGTGTCCAATGTAACAGTATAACTCTCAGTACGCTAGGTAAGGTCCGAGCGTCCATGTACATCTTTTCTGATCACCTCCCTCTAAGGCGTGTTGTATTAAATTTTTCCTCTATTTTAATACAAAGACACACAAACCTTTTGTGTGATCGAGAGGAAAAAAAGAGTCTCCTAGAGATCTTCTCACTGGTCAATAACATACTTTTAAAATTAAACCTGAGATTTACCAAAATTTAATGCCTATAATATATTTTCTTAGATACCTCATAAGTTGCAATAAGTGGTACCTCCTTTTATATCCCCTTATTTAGGACGGTAGAGAACGTGCCTCTACTCTACTCGTATGATGCACACTGATAAGGCAATTACCAGATGGCAAGAGTCCTGACCCACCACGAGCTAGCTATAGCTCTTGTGACGTGAATTTATCATGACTGTTCAACTTGCTTCTGTATTTCCACATGGAGGAAAATTGTCATATCTCCCCCTAACAACTGGCGCGTCCAGAGACAACCAAGCAAGGATCAAATCGATTGAATCACACATGCTTTGCAGCATTCATGTACGCATGCTGCCAAGCACGAAAGCATCTCCCTCCACACCATCGATTAGCTATAAAAACCATGCCAAACACCCTGTGAAAACCATCCCAAAGCACAAGAGCACGCAGTGCAGCACAGCTTCCTGCTCACACCGCCGTAGTAGTAATAATCCATCACCAATGGCTCCCAAGGCTGCTCTCTTCCTTGCCCTCGGCCTCCTCTTGGCTGCCTCCGCGCACGGCTGCGAACCCTCTTGCTCAGGCCCCGTCGTCCCGACACCGCCGGTCGTGCCAACGCCGCCGACCCACAGCCATGGTGGGCGCTGCCCGATCGACGCGCTCAAGCTCAGCGTGTGCGCCAACGTGCTGGGCCTCGTCAAGGTCGGCTTGCCCCCGCAGCAGGAATGCTGCCCGCTGCTGGAGGGGCTGGTGGACCTCGACGCCGCATTGTGCCTCTGCACTGCCATCAAGGCCAATGTCCTCGGCATCCACCTCAACGTGCCCGTTAGCCTGAGTCTCATCCTCAATAACTGCGGCAAGATTTGCCCGGAGGACTTCACTTGCTACTAACTAATTATAAGCTGATGAGCTGATGGACGCTCCATCTCGCGATTCCGGCCGGTTGTTACTTGATCATCATCGGTTCCAATGGCCGACATGTTGGGCTGTTGCACGATAGAATAAGTTTGTTACAAATTCTTTTTCCTGTACCATTATTATTCATTGTATTGATGATGTGGATTTATATTTCCATTTTTAATTATCAATAAGAATATTCATGTTTTTATTTTGAGAAAGAGAGAATAAACTATATCAATTCTATGTTCCACCGTGATCTGGCGACGTGATCTGGCGAAGTGGCCATGTCGCCCTAAATTCTGAGAGGCTGACGCGTGTCCATAATATTCAGGTTCAGGGAAACAAAGATATATATACAAGGACTATTTTCAAAACTATAGAAAGCTACTCACTCTGTTCTAAATCATAATTTATTTTAGTTTTTCTACATACATATGCTATGTCTAGATACTAAGAAAAGACTTATAATGTAAATGGGACTGTGGTGCGATACCCACCATGGTTCGAACCCTAGTGATCACACCTTTTTTTGGAGTTTTTTCAGGAATTTTAGAGTACAGCGTGCGCGCGCATTCAGTGGTACTGTTCAGTGACAAGGACTATTTTAAAAACTATACAAAGCTACTCACTCTATTCCAAAACATAACTCGTTTTAGTTTTTCCACATACATAGCTTCATATACCTTGATATATGCTATATCTAGATACCAAGAAAAGACTTAGTGTAAATGGGCCTGTGGTGCGATACCCACGGGGTTCGAACCCGGTGGTCGCACCTTGTTCTAGAATTTTTCTGGAAATTTTAGGGTACATGTACGCGTGCACGAGCGTTCAGTGATATTGTGCGCTTTCCACGCACCAAAGACGACATGCCTCCCAATCTGACATGCCTTCCAATCTCTTCTTTGTGTGTGTAAAGACGCGCACACGTGTGGTATAAGTGTGTGGAGTGTGTACGTCAAGTTATACCCAATAAAAAAAATTTATAGTTTGGAACAAATAAAACATGTACCAATATTTGGTACCTTGACTAAACTTTAGCACTTCACCTATTACAATTATTTAATTTATAACAAGGCGGAGCTAATAAAACAATCACTAGCTTCGTGGATAAAAATGTATTTAGCCTTTTCTAATTTAATCCTAATTTCAACTAACTAATTCTTTTTAATTAAAATATAATAGCTTTGTCAACTTCGAGATCTATCGGCCCAGTCTTATGAAGTGCTCATAAGGTGAATGTGCATGCATGTTTGTGCAGTGTAATTTGCAAAATAAAACCTTGTTCTTATACATATTATGTAGGCTCTTTATTTAGACATTTCTCTTTCTAATCTGTATAGAAACCAACAGCTAATCACATGTATTCCTTAACCAAACTATTGATAATTTAATTTATTTTCTTTATTGAAGAAATAAAAGATACTAGAGTTGTTTGAAATTCATATGAATGAGTACTTCTAAATTTGAGAAAATCAAGGTCTCCATGACTCCATGGTATTCTAAGTACCAATACATGTAAATTTGAGAAAATCAAGGTCTCCGTGGTATTCTAAGTACCATAATATAACTTTTTATAGCTAGAAATACTGCAATAAATATTTCTAAATTGTAGGAGGTTAATAGAGGCAGAGACATCACAACTCACCTGCCTCTGATCCAATGCCTCTGTTATTCCGAGTTTTTAGAGACTATGTGGTATACCTGTCTTTGGTAATAAAAAATATGCTACACAGGGCGTCTATTTGGTAGATGCCAAGACATCGACCTTCAATCAGAAAGTACACATTCAACCACTTATTGAATGCATTGGACGGAGACGGAGACTGTCAGGATGGAAAGGCAAGATGCTAAACAGAACACGCATGTTAACCTTGGTCACCACGGTGTGTTATCTGCAATGCCGACCTGTCACCGTACAGTCTTCCCGCTAGCGAATAGCGATATGGGCAAGTAAGAAAATTGACAAAAAAAAAATCATTTCTCTGGAAAGGAGAGTGTCAGATATATGAGCCTAGGGTATCTGCACCGCTCATATATTCAACCACGCATATCGACCAGACTGAAGACGTTAAGGAATGAGGCCCAAGAAAGCCAAAATAACTCACCAGCTTGAAGATCAGGTCATATCGAGGACATCCAGAGCCGTCATATCTCGAAGATAGACTAGAATCATTTTGTTGCATATTCTATCTAACATCTAGGAAACCAATCTTTTAAGCTGATCGTTGTTATAACCCTACCCCTGACCTATACAAAGAGTGGTAGGGGCCCTCAATCGGGATCCCATCTTCTACATTCTAGTATGCATAGCTACACGCAATAGCCCCTATAATCGAGCATTCAGAGAAGAAGCATCATCCCCAACTAGACTAGGGGCCGGTATAAATCTTATGTCTCGTGTGCTACCATGTGATTTATCTTACGTGAATAGCTGCTAAGTATTGCTAGAACTAATTCTTCCGACATAGAGAAAAATGCAAATGGGAGCAATTGCTTGGTCAATTGGCCAACCTTTTTATACCAAAGAATTGGGAGGAATGGGGTGTCAGACCTCAAAAGATTTTGGAGAGCTCTTTGGGTCCATACAAAAAACAGGACGGTCCGCCCTACAAAAGAGACGGCCCGCCCTGCACAATAGAAATTGGATCAGATCACCACGGACATGAATCAAAACATCCATACAAATCCATGAATTCAATGGACTTTGGGTCAAACTACAAAATGTTCAACTGCAGCCTAACATGGAAGACTCAATTACTTGGAAGTGGACAACTGAAGGATACAATTCCGAGGAACACATCACAAATTTCAGCAGAACCACATCTAGAAGGCGCAAGCAGAGAATGAATGCAAAGTTCATGCATAGATCCTCATGCATGAAATAATTCTAACGGCAGGTAATCTGCAGAAGCAAAGGATGGCCGCATTAGGAGCACTGTATCCTATGCAATGGACCAGTGAATTTCACTGGGTTACACCTCTCTTTACTATGCCCCTTTGCACACTAGTTGAAATCTGCACATCTGTGACGGAAACACAAATGACAAATCCAAAACTGTCATAGAAGATCGCTTTCTATGATGAATATTTTTGTTTCGTCATGGATCATTGGTGATGATCCTCCGGCCCTTCGTATCTATGACGAAAGCCAATGTCGTCACAAAAAATGTCAAGAACATCGCAGGGTTTATCTCCTTTAGAACTATGGTAAATAGAACTCCATCATTGAACTAATTACACATATGTGAAGGATAGTTTTCAAACTGTGACGAACAACACTTCATCATAAATCTTCGTATAGTCCTTTCTCCATCCGACGTCTACCTGTGGGACCCAAGATCTCTCATTTGTGATGAATGGTTTTACAACTATAACGAACACCGCTTTGTCATAAAGTCTCAATGTGTACATGTGGGACCCTTCTCCATCCGATATGTACCTATGGGACCTGTAGTTACTCATCCATGTTTCTTACAATTCATTATAAATTCTCCGCTCTATTCTTTCTCCATCGACGTGTACCTATGGGACCTTTCTCCATATGACGTGTACCTATGGGATGTAGCAGTTTAATCTATAAGACCTAGCGGCATATACGTGTCACATTTACCATGGGTCCCACAGGGACGCATGGGACCTGATAGCTTGTGTGTCACTTGTGAAAGTGGTTGTCGTCAAGGTTTAATTTTTCTCAAAAAGAAGTCGGGTACCTGGGAGTCAAACCTAGGATCTAGGCCAAGGAATGGAACAGCCTGCCATTGCGCTAGACGCCTGGATGTGTTGATATCTATTTAGAGTCATTATTGTGTTCTATTCTATGTGGATGCCCTACAGGTTGACCTAAATTGGATATCCCCTACAAGTGGAAACAAATTTGGGCCTGTTGGACTTGCGGCGACGGCGACGACAGTAGAGGATCCCCAATGTTCTATGGTGGCTCAGGTGTCCTTTTGGTGGCTAGGCGGGGGGGCTTTCCTGGTGGAGCACGGTGGCATTAGCATCCGCGTCGGTTGTGTGCCGCGGCAGAGGTGATAGATCCGATCTACAGGTCTCATTTCTCGTCTTTCTCTATTCACTTTGTTATTTTGGTCCTTACATCAACATGAGGTATACAAGAAACATTCTAGTGTTGGAGATCTAGTTAGGCCAATGATGATGAAAAGAACTAGGAGGTTGCACTAGTTGGTTTTCTGTTGATGTCTTAGTTTTCTACATATGTTCAATGTTCTTACTGTAAATACTTATGTGCAACTAGACCTATATATTAATTGTCAAGTGCTTGCTTGATTATACCTATGTGTCTAGGCAAACAAACATGACCTTTGCATGTACCTTAAATTATTTTTTATGTCTGACGCTTGCTTGATTCTATGTTTTTGTTCGGCCATATTTTTGTGTCAATGATGTCCACATGGCTGTTGGATGTATTAGGCCACATCAATGCTTTGTGTCCATCATTCACATGATTGAGGCCACTATGTTCAAATCGCACATGTTGCTAATTAGGCTTGAATAAAAAACTCGTAATTCGCTAACTCGCTCGATTAGGTCGTTAGTGGCTCGGCTCAAGCTTGGCTAGTTTGAATTTTTTTTTTTAAATAAGTTGAGCCAACACTTTAGCTCGGTTAACTCGATCTAGCTCGTGAGCCATTCACGAGCCAAAACGAGTCAAGGTAAATCAGATGACAGCAACTTAAATCAGCCCTATATATGTCATAGTCCATTAGCCCAATATGATAAAACCCTATCCCCCAACTCCCACGCTCCTACCCCGAGGCTGTAGACTTCCCCCATTCATCATTCCGCGCTGACATAGGTGTAAACACATGTATGTGTAATTAAGTCGTCTGGTGTCTACTACTTGCTAGGGCCTTACAATCGCAGCTTTGCGTACTCCCTTACAAGCATTAGCTTTTTTTTTTTTGTTGATTTTCCCAAAACAGCATCAAATAATATGCCTTCTTATTTATTTTGCTTTCCCAAATTAGAACTGTCTCTGTCTATTGCTAGATAAATAACCTCAGTAGGAAGAAAAAATTAAGTTAGCTCCCAAGTCAAATGAGACAGCTCGAGTGGCAAGCGAGTCTGAGTCGAGCTAAGCTTTTAGCTTGTTAGTACAACAAGTCGAACCGAGCCATAACGAGCCAAGTTATAATAAGTTCGCTTGATTTATAAGTCATGACTGAAAGTACTGTTTGTTGATTTGATATGAGAGAAAAATACTGCTGAATGGCTAGCAGATTCGACAGATAAATTTAAGCGAACAGAGCGACACTAGTACAGCTTTAAAGCTGATTAAGGTGCCCGCACCGATCAACCGGACAGGTGGCACCGGATCGGAGCCTCTATAACTGACCTGTGCCGTGATTTAAAACCGTCATCGGGTCCTGCATGATACACACGTTAGTTAAGGTCACCGCAGAATTCAAAGCTTGCATGAGAGGACATGAACATGACCTTTTCCAGCCATGAATCACCACCTCCTCCCTGTCCCTGTGGTCACCTGCCCACCTTCCATCCCTCAAGATCAAGCACTCTATCATCCATACATCATGCAATGCAAGATCAAACAAACTGGTTGTTGCGTGTATCGACCACCCGGCCGTGAAACGTTAGCGAGTACCCCTCCCACCCCTATAAATACCTCCAATACCCCGTAGCAGCTAGAACACATGCACTCGTTGTACGATACCTATATACACGCTGCTCACTCATATCGGTTATCGGACACGCACAGCACAGCAGGCATATAGCCAAACCAACACGGAAGCCTGGCCATGGCAGTGCCACGCAGGAACGGCAGTAGCGCGACGGCACTGGCCGCCGTTCTGGCGCTAGGCCACTTCCTCCTCCTCGCCACCCACTCGGTCGCCTGCGGTTCATCGTCGTGCCCGAAGCCGGCGCCGCCGCCGCCGTGCTCCCCGACGACCCCGAAAGCGCGGGGCGGCGGCGGGGCGAGGTGCCCAGTGAACGCGCTGAAGCTGGGCGCGTGCGCGAGCGTTCTTGGCGGGCTGGTGAGCCTGGAGCTCGGCCAGCAGCAGCGCCCGGCGACGTCGTCCACGCAGCCGTGCTGCCAGCTCCTGGGCGGGCTTGCCGACCTGGACGCGGCCGTGTGCCTGTGCACGGCGCTGCGGGCCAACGTGCTGGGCGTCGTGCAGCTGCGCGCCCACGTTGAGCTCAGCGTCCTCGTCAACTACTGCGGCAAGAAGCTCCCCCAGGGATTCCAGTGTGCCAGAGCTAATTAAATTAGTAAGACGTATCCACACGCCGCCGACCGCGGTTAGTTAGTTAGTTAAGGTTGCCTGTGTTAATTTGTAGTGCTAGTTCGGTCGTTAAGGCTCTGTGGACTGTCCCGTGTGATCGAGCGCAACTATGATGACGTGTCTATGCTCTGTGTTTGTGTAGGTAAGTTGTGTTGAGTCACGCTTCGTTTTGAAATTGCAATTGTGGTGACTAATCGGTCAGGCATGAGAATCCAAAGCTTGTTCAGAATAATCAGATGCATTATGAGTTCTTTGTGCTGGTGACATGCATCGCAAGTTGTCAACCGACAACTACACGAGTGAAAAATCAGCCATGCGACGTCACGTCCTCACGGGCTGAAAAACTGAAATAATTTGGGCCTCTTGGCGCCTCGTGAGCCCAGGTTCTCGGTTTGTTAGTGCACGTCCATAAATACAGCAAAATATATTCGGTGCAAATGTCCACCTCGGTGGAAACGTGAACCATCATGCCAAACCGACGTAATCACTACACTCGAATGTTTGCTGCCAGATAATTGCTACAAGACAGGTTCAGAGTGGTGCATAACGTTTCAAGATACAGATGAACAAAAGAAATTCTGGCACCGGATGGATTGTTAATACTCGAATCCGTAGCATAAGGAGCTGGTTGCATTATTGTAGGGCAAACCCATGCTTCACAGCAAATCACACAACGGTAGTTTACAACAAGGCAATCACAACAAAATAAAAACAACCATGGTAAACAAGTTTTCCCTGCTTTTCTCTGATGGAAGGAGATATAGAGCTAAATTCATCAAAGTGCCTTGTCATCAAACAGATGAATAATCTAAAATGGTCTGTCACCAAGTTCAGCTCTCAAGTTGTCGTACGGGTAGACTTTGGGAGTCTGCAAGAAACAATTGGACACGTTTAGGTTAGCTCATTCAACAAAATATGTCAAGAACAGATACAGATTCACAAGAAATAACGTGACTTCCTAATAAAATTCAGAAATCATAGGACATACACATTCTTTTTACATATTGTGAAACAGGCACACCATTGTACAGAAGGCCCTTTTTGCAGAAGAGAGTAAACAATACATTGTGGGTACTTCCTGATTTCCCTGTAAATATTGTTATACAGTGTACAACTGCTCTGCCTTATCAAAGCTCTTTGAGAAAACTCATTCTGTACAACATTTCTGAGATAACACACTACCCAGTGTTTGTAGACATTACACACCAAATAAAACAAGCTTATATATAGCTCAGTTCTCACATTCATGTGGTGTAGCCATCATTAGTTATTTAAATATTGATTCTATTTAAATCTAGTGTGACCAGTAGCACATTTAGTTTGCCACTTCCTGTCTGGACTTCAATTTTGGGTCTGGTGCACATGCTTCCCCTTTCTTGTCTCCTACTTTGTTAGCATGCTTACTGCATCTCTTTTTTTCTTCCATGTCGCATATGTCATATGTGACACTCATTGCTGACTGAGCCCCAAGCCAATGGCTGGGACCCAACTAACATAAATAACCCAGTACGTAGGCTAGATAACTAGTCCAGTTTCAAATATTCACAGCAAATCCCCTCAAAAAAAATATTCACAGCAAAAGGACTTTTGTGAACCTTCCATGCAGTTACAGAATTAGAAAAAAGTGAAGTGAGGAGGTAATTTCAGTTAGCATCTATACTTACTGTTGTCACTATGTGCTTGCAGATTAAATAATCAGGCAGTTCTATGAGGATTTAATCTAACATAAAACACGCCAGAAAGGAAACCTACAACTAACTCTCGGTTCAGCTCATAGACATATACAAAAAAATTGTTCCCTCATTTTGATAGCATGTTAATATTATATACAACTAGACTACCATGGGATTCGTGCACTGCTAAGAAAAAAAAATATTTACAATCAGAATTTCATATGGGCATTGGTATCAAGCAGACATTTTCAGGGTTGAAAGGTATAACACTGATCATCCTCAAGTTACAACAGTGTTTCCTTAGATGACTACTCAAACCAAACCACTGTGGAAAATCCCACAGCTTCTAGTGCACACACATAAATAGGACTCAAACATAGCTAATTCATAATTCCCTCCACCAATCAATCTAGGCCATATTTTTCTAGGATAAAGCCTTCTAACATAGATTTTTTTACCTTTAGTTTCTCTTGCAATATATTCTCAATTGCCACAAAATAAACATCATAAAATTCCTCTGAATACGGATCTATCCATATAGCTTTTGTCACTATAAACACATACTCCATACGTTCAAGTTATAGTACACTTTAGCTCTGTCTTAAGTCAAATGTTTCTAACTTTCACCCAGTATTTAGAAAAATGTATGAACATCTATAAGATCAAATAAATCATCTATGAAAATATATTTCATGGAGGATCTAAAGAAACTAATTCCATGTTGTAGATGTTGGTGCATTTTCTATAAACTGGTCAAAGTTTGTCATCAGTCAGCTAGGCCTTATGGACCACATCCACAGTATGAGAGGCCCATTGGAGTTAAGTTTGGATATAAGATTAGCCACCTTTCTCAGGAGTCAAGGAAATCTGTATATAGAGGGGAGTTGTATTGATTGGATTAAGCAAGAAATCACCAGAAGAGATCCTCATCTACCCCAGGCCACCGTCATCAGCATGCCTGATCTCAAGTGTTCAGTTCGACATTCATTCACCACACACCACCCACAATCCCCCAACGAGCGCATGCCCCTCTTCTAACCAGGGGCATGTCAATTGGTATCAGCTTGCCAGGGATCCTTTCCCATGGCCTCTGCTACTGGTGACCAATCAACATCATTGGAAAATTTGCGCACCAATGTGTCGGCTGGATGTGCAACGATCTAATCAATCATTGAGGAACTGAAGATGAACATGGAGCGTGGATTCATGGTGAGGCATGCAGCCACCAGATGTCATCTCCTTGGATCAGCTTGCATGTGATGAGTCCCTAGTTGCTCTCAGCCCCGACCGTGCGCAATTCAATGGCCGATCAAGCACCGCACACAGGCAGCAACTAGTCAGTAGCTTATGGCCTTGTCTAGTTCTGCTTATCATCGGATTCTGGGTGGGGAAAAAAAGCAAGAATCCCACCAAACGCCTCGATCATTTCTGCTTTTTTCTAACCATTGCTTAAGAACTTTGCACTAGCACAATCCAGAATTTTGAATCGAAAAAAACCCAATGGTACGGAGATTATAAGCAGAAACAAATAGGGCCTACATGAAATTTCCATAGACTGGTTCATCTGCAATGGCATCCCTGGCGCAAAATGTGGCATGTGCAGCGATGCTAGTAGAAGGCTGCTATGCAAACACATGTTTGTGCAATGGAATCCACAAGCTCGTGTGTTTTCCCTGGGAACCCGGAGGGGTGATTGCTGCTTGTGAGATGTTTCCACTAACAGATTTGTGCATATATGGTCAATTTCAGCAGATAAGACAGCTACAATCTCTTTACTGGGATCTGCAAGTTGAGCAATCTGGAGTACATCCTCAGCTTGGAGTCCATCTGTACTATGCGCATGGAGGAACATGTGATCTCCTGAGCAATACTACTCCTGAAGGGCATGATTGTGACATCATGGTTGGTTTGCTTCCATGGGAGCCAGGCATGCAACGTTGGCCTACAAAATTGGAATCTTGCACTTGGATGTGCAGGTTGCTGCCAGCTAGCATTCAGAAAGGGCAGATGCCTCAACAAATAAAGATAGTTCCTCATTTATTGTTAGTAGCGAATAAGACACTAAGCCGAGATGTCAAAGGCTTTTTTAGCTGATAGGCTTGTGTTGAGTCGAGTCTCAATCGTCACAGCCAGAACCACAGTATGAGAGGCCCCTTAGGGCTAGGATCAGATATAATGTCAACCACTTCTCTTAGGAGTCAATTAAATCTCACTATAGTCTATATATAAAGAGAGTTATTGTGTTAATTGGAATTAAGCGAGGAATTACCGGGAGAGATCCTCATCTACCCCTGAACTTGAACTATAATTTACAATGGAGGGACGAGGGAGTACTCCCTCAAGTCAATAATACTTGTCAAACTTGACTTTGCACAGACTTTGATGCATGTCTTTGACCACTAATTTTATCTAAAATATATTCTCAAAATCCTTCAAATTTATGAGATTTTGCAATAAGTTTTTTCGAATACAAATCTACACACATAACTCGCTTCCAAACTCATCAATTTAAAAGTTATTGATGTTTTTAGTTCGACTAATGTTTTGTCATTGCAAAATCTGATTTATTCAATGCCTTACATTGATGGACAGAGGAAGTATTAGCCATCAAGTAACAGTTCAAGTCGAAATTTGGGAATACAGATCAAGTTATTTTGGAGTATATCTCCTTAAAACAAGTTATCTTGATGGTCAGTCAGACGAAATTAAAAAACAAGTATCCACAGCCTCACCTGGCTGCTAACTTATGGGATCACCATAGCCATAGAATTGAACGCTTTAGATTATTAACCTTTAATATGCTACCATCAACAGTTCCTCCCATAAACATTTGAGTGCCAAATAAAACTTCAAGAATCAATATCCAAATTGCTAAAAAGTGAGCAACAAACGAAACCTACAAGTTTAACTATTTGATTTGGTTGATGCATGTATTACTTAATAGTACTGTTCACCTAAACCTAAACGGCCATTTATCCAATTTAAACGCCATGAAAACGCTACACTGTGGTACCCTATTTCTGTTTAATCGGAGGTTGAACCCATTTAATTGACCATTTAGCCCGAATAAAGGCTAACCGTTTAATGTCTAGGAAAACACTGCTTACGAATCTGCTTACCGAATAAAGGCTAAACAGTAGGAGCAAGAGATGGCTTTGCTTATAGTGAATCTGTTACCTCAATTCCACCAACCCATTTCCCAGTTCCTTTTCCTACAAAATGCTAGCTTACCATAGGTGGAGTGTATCTATAGGCATGCAAAATCACAGACATCTTCTATGAGGGTCCAGATTTTCAACATTTGAAAGCAATATAACCATTTTTTCTGATAGGAACTTTAAGTAATAATATCTTCTAGTAACTTAACAATAACCCAAGGAGGCAAGTATTTAAAATAGCATAGTAGAAACATAGTTACCGTAGGTGGAGTGATCTCTGTAGCACAACACAACAAACACTGAAAGCTCAAAATGCAATCAGAGAAACAGCAGTTAGCAATGCACACTCACATATGGTATCTTGGAGGCCTTGTCGTTCACAGCAGCAGCCACGCCAAGGACAGCGAAGAACCCCAGCCCTCCGCACAGCCACGCCAACGCCTCGTACTATCCATCAGCAAACACAGAACCAATCATACAGCCAAATCAAACCAATCCACACGCCTATATGACGCTGCGCTGCGCAACGTATTCGATAACTGATCAGGTCCATACTACCTTGCCGATGTGCGGGGCGAGGCGGTCGATGCAGGGTTCCGGGAAGGGCGTGCCGTTATCCCACACCAGCTCGTCGTTCACGGGCACCTGCGACCCAAACAAACAAAAAAAAATCCCCAGATCCAATCGATTTGAGACGGAAATTCACTGGGCGGGGATGAGGAGAGCACGGTTGGATTTGGATTTGGACTCGTGGTGCGGGAGACTTACGGGCTTATCGGGGACGATGTGGCGGCCGACGGGGAGGCCCATGCCGGCGCGGTGCCGGAGGGCGGAGGCCGCGGCGCGTGCGCCGCCGCCGCCCAGGATGCGGGATCCCGCCGCGGTTAGCCTCCCGGCCATCTCTCGCTCGCTCACTCTCCGATCTGTGCGAGTCGTCGGTCGTGTAATGTGGGTGCGGTTGCGCGGCTCGTCGGCGGCGGTGGAGACAGAAGGAAGCTGAGTGGGCTTTGTTCGGGGCCTCGTGTGCTGTGTATCTGGAAGCAGATTGGGCAGCCTTTGTGGATTCCACTGGGTCAGATACGTTTGCTGGGCCACACTTTCACTGGGCTTTGCATTCTCGGAAATGACGGTCACTGGGCTTCAGAACACTGCCTCTCGAAATTTTACTCTAAAAGATCCATCAAAAATACTAGGAAGAAGATTACTTTAGGTCTCTCGACTTTTGCGAAAATCTGTTTTTTATCTCTGAACTTTAAAATAAGGTAAAATATATTCCTTAACTTTTGAAATCGTTCATATTGCGTCTCTGATATGAACATTAGCGGTTTTGAAGGCAGTTTTATCTTTTTAATTTTTATTTATTTCGGCTGAATATTTGTAAAATTATAGTAAATCACATAAAATTCATAAAATAGTAAATCTGATTTTTTGGACTCCAGATAAGTAGATCTATATAGTGAATATATAATATGATATGTTTTAGTATAAAGTTTTTGTTGTAGCTTTAGATCAGTGTTTTTCTATAATTAATTACAATAATCTATAATTATAGTTTGTATGGTCTAATTGTGGTGAATTTTTTATTTTGGGCTAATTATTATATATTTAAACTGTGGAAAAATTTCATACTTATTAGATCATGTATAATTTAGTTATAGATTTATTAAGATTTAACAAGCATAGACCTAAATAAATTTATAACTAAATAATACATGATTCAATGAGTATGAAATTTTTACTACAACTCAAGCATAGAATAATTAGCCCAACATATAAATTTCATCACTATTAGACCATAGAAACTGTAGCTATAATTAGTCTAATTAATTACAGAAAAGCATAGATCTAAAGCTGCATTGAAAAATTTATACTAAAACATACTATATTATATATTCAATGTGTAAATCTACTCATATGAAGTCCAACACAATTAATTTTTCTATTTTATGATTTGTATGTTATTTTTCAAAACTTTCAGCCGAAATAAATAAAAAGAAAAAGACAAAACCGCTTTCAAAACCAGGCCAGGATGTAATATGCACGGTTTTTAAAGTTGAGGGATGTATTTTGTCCGGTTTTAAAGTCAGAGATAAAATTAGACTTTTGTAGAAATTGAGAACCTAAAATGGACTTTTCCCAAAATACTACTGTTTCTTTGAACAGTTTTATTCTCTACCGGTATTGTCACGGGGTCTCTCCCTAACTCGATGATGTTTCAGCTGACATCGGTGAAGGGCCGGTGAAATTTTGGTTTGACAAATCTATTAAACTTCTTTAAATTTTGGCACTTGTTGTGTTTATCATATGAAGCAATTGGTTGGTTTTCGATACGGTAATCTCGAGTTTTCTTTCAGTCTGTTCTACAATAAGCAGTCTGTTCTACAATAAGGTCCAAGACCTTTAACATTTTTTTTCTAATGGTGACTAATTATAACTCATTTTATCCTAGAATCAGACTCAACAGTTCTTGTACGGGCGCTTCATTCTAATGACTATGATTTCTCGGCTGCTGGTGTTCTCATTAGAGAAGCAAAATTTCTTATTTTTTTGAATTTTGTACATGTAGATGTGGTTCATGTGCCACGATCTTGTAACAGTTGTGCTCATGAACTTGCTCGTGTTGGCTTGAGTTGGGACCCGGATCAATCCTATGTCTGGACTGATCCCCTTCCAGAGTTTGTAATCTCTTGGGTAACTCAAGTGAACCTATGAGAAGGCAATAAAATGATTGCTTTGTTTAAAAAAAATAAACCTACGTTTTTTTATAGGGTTTCTTTAGCCGCAGACCTTTAAATGGATATTAAATCTCGTTATCAACAGCAAGCTTTGGTTTTTGCGATCTTCAATGTTTTGTTTGGCGAAAATATTTGCATGTGTCCCTTTGTTCTTCAAGCTCTGGCTGATAGCGGAGGTTCGAAGCAAGAAAATGATCGACGAGACACTCTTTTGAGTGTCCTTATAAAAAAAACTGTCGTCATGGATTTGTTTAAATCATACCAGACTAATAAACATATATATAAGCATAATCAAGCAAGCAACTTGCACTTGATGGTCGAGACACAGTTGCAGTTGTTTATATGCAGCTCCCTTGCCCTCAGCGCGACCCGCCACCGAAGCAGCAATAAGCTAACTAGTACTGGTGTTGTTAACTCGCTGGCAGGTGACGGGATTAAACATAGTACCGACATCTGATGCAGATGTTTCCATGAGCATCCACATCAAAATGATTTTGCCCCTGCGTGCCGTCAGCACAGATCAGACCGGCAAATCAATCTGTCTCCGGCTTAGGGTCGCCTCCGGCTGTCCAGCTAGCTGCTCCGTCGAGATGCAATCACCCCCACCCCTCAGTATATATATTAGTATTATTGTACTGCTAGGAGTATATATTATTACAGGGAGAAGTATATAGACGAGAAATAAAGTACCAAAACTCCCAAGTCCCAATACTTCCGCTGCTATCGAAACAAAAATTAACATACTTCTGTCTGATGGTTTGGACTTTTGCATTGCCACCGGATAAAAAAATTTTGTTCAGTCAGTTATAAACAAACAGTCAGGTTGGTGAGAGAGATTAAAACAGCTCGACAGACACCAGAACATTTGAAAACAATCACTGTCATCGACTGTGGAACGGCGCATGCGTCATGCCTGTACTGCTCTTGGATTACAAATTCAGGCATGAGCATGAACACTAAAGTATTTGCAGACTCCCGACTCCAGACTGCACCGACCTGGGTACATTCAGCTAATCTTGCTGTTAGCTAACTGCCCCGGGGAGCCGGCCGGGCTAATCACTCGATCATAATCAATCAGTCTGTGAGATCGATCGATGACGGAATAAACTATGCGGAGGCTCACATGGCTTTCAATGCTTGATGTGTCATGTCTCCTCGCTTCAATTCACACCAAAGAAATATATTGGACTAGCAGCAGCTAGCTAGTGGTTCATCATTGCTTATAGTATATTTTTATTTATCTTTACTTAGCAGCTATATATGTTACTTGGACGTTTGGTAACGTACCGTGATCTAGCCGTAGATATGCACAACATGCATGCGGAGTAAACTCGCCTACCAGACATGCCCAACATGCTGCAACATGATATAACCAATTAACCATGTTCAGAACATGAGAATTCAACGAGCTGTACTCGTACGCGCGTGGTTAATGATGGCAATTTCATTACCTTAAATGATCGTTACAAAGTAAAATCCGAATAAACTTCGGGGCTTCATTTATTAAACCAGTGTTTTGGTAGCCAACTTAGCTAATACATAAGCTATCTCATTACAATTTCAACAAACAAAGACAAAATAAATATCACCAAAAATATTTTTCATTATCTTGATGTCTTAGATGATTGCTCCTATATGAGATCTATCCAGACTTTTTTTTCCATGAGCTATCGTACCAAGTTTAAGCAATCCAACCACTTTCTTGAAGTGTTGATCATATATGAACTTTAAAGCACATCGGCCAGCCAAAGCTTTAGTCATTTCTGATTTAGAGACTCCGCAATTACTTGGGTTGTTACACATTTCTGGTTTAGAGACTCCGCAATTACTTGGTTTGTTACAGCCAAGAAACTTCCATTGTGATCCTGTATCACACATCCAACTTTCATTTTTTTCGATTCACTAAAAACATCAGCATCAACATTTGCCTTAACTCAATATTCCCCAGTAATGGAACCCATAGTTTGGTAATGCATTAGGCTCACACCTATTGAAAAAGTTGGGAACATCATTGCAAAGTGTTATCACTTGAATATATGTTTTTATCTGATATTGGTGAACAATATCTTCCCCATTTCTAACGTCATTCCTATTATCCCAACTTTGCCAAATAATTAAAGATAGTAGCCTCTCTTTATATAAACGCATTAGCCAAAAACTCCCATAGTCATTCGCTTTGAAGAAATAAACGGCTTAAGTTTACAATTTATACCACACCATTTCTTCATTTCATGCATATTTCTACCACGTATTGACATTTGATGAAGGCATGAGACACAGTTTCTACCTGTCCACAAAAGCAACAAGCATCAATGGTATAAATATGTCGGCATAAAAGTTGTTGTCCCGTAGGCAAACAATCAAAAGAGCCAACCTCCACAAGACTATTTGCATTTTCTTAGGGGCATTTTAACTTCCAAATGTGTTTCCAGTCATTAATGACTTGTTGAATATCTGGTGTTCTAGCTATATATATGTTCAGCATATGTGAGATGTATGACATGCATGGATTAAACTGATCAAGTGCTCGGACCCATATTGCTTTGCGACTCGCCCTACTACCACTGTTGCCCCACCTCCACCACCGCCCTTCCCCCTCCGGCATCTTGCCAGAGGGCAGTGGGATTGGAGATCCATTGTTTCTTATAAGTTTTTCTAGTAGATCGAATTCTTATGGTTAGGGTCTTTGTATGACAAGTTTCTTAGCATTGGAGGTTTATCTCCTCCTCTACAGCGACGACGAGGGGGCAAGGTCAATTCGTTTTATCCATTATAGCTACTCTATTAAATATGAGGGCAACAACTACGGTGTCAGCAACTTTATGGGTTTGACAGCATGGAGACTTTTCTTTACGAATGACAACATCAAGGCAGAGATGATGTCACCGCCATAAAATAATTTTTTTATCTCTTCTTTTTCGTTGTGGTTAGATCTGACCATGATGAAAAACTACGAAGAATAAGTTTTAGATCTATATTCCTCATTGTTCAGTGGCCAAAAGAAGAAGAAGAAAGGGACGAGTAAGAAGAATTTTCTCAACTCCACGTGTAGAAATATTGGCTGTCATTCATTGGGCATATGTGCTCAGACCTTTTATTGAGTGTTTGCTTACGCGGTCATCTATACGAAGCATCATATAGGTTTGTATTTGAAATTTGAAACTATTTACAGTATGAACACAATATAGATGAAAATCAATTTCTGGATACATACGAGTGCTGCTTCTAATGTGATGATATGTACCTGGCTATAATCTAATATAATTCTTCTTTTATCTAAAAAAAGTGCTTGGACCCATGCCCTTTAATTGTGCACAGTGCTATTGCTAATCGCTTATTAATGATGTGGACATATGACCATGTATGTTTCATCCTGTTATAAGTGAGATTATTTTTTTTTTAGTGAACAAGTGAGATTATTTGTTGTTGGAACATTGAAACGAAAGGGTAGTAGCGCGGTTAATTTGTCTCCATCAGTCGGTTATAGTTAAACAGTTCGTGTGGGTCGCTTGGTCCATCGTCACTTTATCATGCATGAGGCAGATATTTATTTGCGTGTTGATTCTTGGTGCAGCAACAACGCCGGGCGCAGCGTGATTTGACCCCATCTATCGACGCACTGGGCGTGGACGTTTTTTTTTTACATGTAATCCTGCCTTCCAAGTCTCTCAAGTTAAGACGTTTCGTCTGAAGAAAATGGACAGGAACCAGATGCCATTTGGACTGGCAACATCAGTTGCCGTTTCTTGTTGGCTACTAGTACGTGCATGCACTGATCTTGATAGAAGAACAAAGACAGATTAAAATATCGCAGAGTAGTAGTAGTGCAGGCACCAATAAAATGGACATGTTATTTATTAGTCAGTAGTTTATTACTTTTGCTAGAAGATCATGCATGATTGGAGAACACCAAGTAAGAAAATAAAGAGCAGTACAGTGTATATACTTGTAATGAATTGAAACAGTCTTTGAGTTAACAACTGATAAACAGCAACAGATCATGGACCACGGGACAATGAGGTGCTATAGCAGCTGGTCGCATTTACTCCTGTATGACGATGGTGATCAACAGATGTTCTCTCGTCTCCAAACATTGAACCACGTTCCTATTGCCTTGACATATCATCTACCCCAATCCACAGTAATTGCAGTTTCAGTCGTCGTTTGGTACTGTGTATGGCCCTAGAATCAAGTGGCTCCGGTTTCAGCTGTATGAAGCGACAGCGCAGAAAACGACTTTAGCGGCAACGTTCCACAGAAGCCGTTTTATATTAGGAGAAAAGGTCAAGATTTATAATTTTCCGAAGCAGTAGAACTGGAGCTGTTTTTGAGAGTTGCCAAAGCCTCTCACCAAACCGTCCTTAATTAAACCATTCTGTTTCAAAGTTTTCAGGAGGCGTTTCAGATTTGAAGTGGTTGCTAATGCGAGGATCTTCATTTTACTTTTATGTGTTAGTAAAATTTAAAAGTGGTGTTTGAGCGTCAAAAGGTAACTATACTACTACATGATGAATGTGGGCAGCAAATGATGGTGCATTTTGGAGCGACCGGCCGGCCGGCCTTCAGCTTTCGCTCCATACCTTTCCTGTGTCCTTGATTATTCACTCGCCTTTGGGACTTGGAGCCTTGAATATACCGAGCTGCAGCTGCAGTGAACGACGACAGGAAAGGGAGGGGAGAGCGTTCGTGCAGTGCAGTGCAGTGCAGCCATGATGCACACCACACCAACTGCGTTGCACTGCACATCTGATACGATGGAGCATTGCCGATGTCACATTTCATCGGCTCCGGGCCCGATTGGCCAAAGTGCAACCATTCATGGGCACAGATCATTGACGGGCAACAAGAAATTTTGTGAATTCTCTCTGTTGTTGCTATGCTTTGCAGCCATTCCCTAGAATCTGTATGCTGACACTCTCTGTGTGCTAATGGATACTACCAATCTACATTGGGTTAGTATTATTGGCGATGTGCCCAAGAAACAATTATACACGTTATGCATTAGATTTATACTAAAACATAATAATTATTCACTTATGGGATTTTTTTATTAAGGGGTGGATTTAAGTTTAGAGCCCAATAATCCATGAATGGAAGTAGAACATATAGAAGCTCAATTAGTACCATACTGCTACTTGATACAGAGATAAGAAGTTTTTCTCTTTATATAAATGTATCAACACAATATTGGAAAGATAACTTGTCATTTTAAACCTCATGATCATGATGAGATGATGAACCTAAACCTCCTCACTCCCTCTCGGCCGCGCACGGTGCTAGCACACCGGCGCCCACCAACTTCTGCTGCTCGTGCAACGTTGGGCCGAACTAATTTAACTTTTTTTTTCCTGTGCTGCAGCGTGTCAAAGCGTAACAATCTATACCCTTTTCATCTCAGGAACAAAATATTTTTCTCTCACAACAAATAACAAATCAAGACTAGTATACCCGAAAATCAAAATCAGCCAGCCTACTCCCATGTTTCGCTGTAGAAATAAATTGTTAGGCTACGGTTCCTCTACGTACTCTACATTGAATTGAACAAAGATCATTCTTGTGAGGCAAAGTGAGCTTGCAGGGTCGCTACAGAAGCTCCTAGCTTCAACATTAGAAGCTAGGGCACAGTTTCTCAAACAGTATTATGTCTGCGGAAATATCTCTTTCCTGCACCATGCATCAGGAATTTTGCACAGCGCGCAGCCTTTTGCACCAAAACGATAGCTACAGTGCTAAAGCCTTCCTCCCTTTGAGCCAATTTTTTTATTTTTTTTATTCAAGGAAAATCTACTCCTCCTACTCTACTGTATGGACAGAGAGATAAAGCGATGTAGAGAGAGAAATGAGTGAAAGGGAGAGGAGGGGAGGAGGACAGTAGGAGGAGGAGGAAGGCAAGTCCACAGCGGGAAGGCCACCCCCACTTTATTGCCTTTTTCATGTTGTACGCTATCATTTCGAGATCAAGCCGCTGCCAGGAGAATAAAATACTCTCTCCTCCCCCACACACCCCCTACCTCTCATCACAAACGCAAGAGAGACCAGACCACCACCACGCAGACAGAACAACAGAAGAGGTAGAGGGAGAAGAGCTGGTAGTACGAGAGCGTACTGAATGATGAGTCCTTGGACTCTACAATCAAGCGCTCTCTGAAAGGCCATAGGACAAGACGTGTCGGGAGGAGGAGGAAGAAGAAGAAGAAGAAGAAGCAGCAGCCGGACCAGCAACCGTCGCCATTCCTGGTCGCATGCTTTTGCTGTTATGAGGAGTTGGTTTAGATGAGAGGAATGCTCTTTGCTGGTAGCGCACGAGAAGGGCACGCGGGGACACTGCTGCAGCAGCAACAGCAACGACAGGGGCTCGCCGCCGGCAAAGTCTCCGGCGCCGGCGACCTCTGGGAGCCCACCTCGGTGCTTGACCACCGACACAGCCCGAGCCCGAGCCCTCCGACCTCGGTTTCCACGCTGTCGTCGCCCCTGGGCGCCGCGACCGCCGGTGTGGCGGCCCTCGCCGGTGCCAACGCCAAGAACGTCTCCCCGCCGCCGGTGGCGGCGGCATGGCCAGGGGGAGGGCCCGGGGAGGAGGCCGTGGCGGGCGGCAAGGAGGAGTGGCAGCTCACGCCGCTCGACATGGGCCTTAGCGCCGGCGAAGGGTGGGACGCCGCCGGCGCCGTCCTGTCCGATGGCGCCGCGCCGCCGGGACTCGCCCCCGACCACACCTTCCTCAGGTGGATCATTGGCGGCGAGGACGCGTCTGCGGCCATGGGGTCTGTCATGGACCCGCCGGTCCTTGAGCTGGACCACGCGCCGTCCATGATGTCGCCGGCGTTCGGGGCCAGCATGCCGTTCGCGCCGGCCATGGAGGACGTCAAGGCGGTGCCTTTCGGCCACACGCCCAACTTCCTGGTCCACCATCACCAGCACCACCCCCAGCCACACGCCGCCTTCTTCGGCTCGCACTCCCACGCATCCCTCGACGCGGCGCCGCAGCCGAAGCGACCCCACCCCATGGCCGGCGCGCCGGCGCCAAAGCTGCCATCTTTCCCTGGGCCCGTCGCCCAGCCGGGCGGGTTCGCGCCCGCTTTGAAGCCCAAGGCGGAGGCAGCTAACGACGAGGCGACCGCTGCGGTGGACCAGCTTGCCGAGGCGGCCAAGCTTGCCGAGGCTGGCGACGCCTTCGGCGCCCGCGAGATATTGGCGCGGCTCAATTATCGGCTCCCCGCCGTCCCAACGGCCGGGACGCCGCTGCTCCGCTCGGCCTTCTACTTCAAGGAGGCCCTGCGCGTGGCGCTCTCCCCAACCGGCGAGGCCCCGGCGGCCCCGGTCTCCACGCCGTACGACGTGGTCCTCAAGCTCGGGGCGTACAAGGCCTTCTCGGAGGTCTCCCCCGTGCTCCAGTTCGCGCACCTGACCTGCGTGCAGGCGGTGTTGGACGAGCTCGGCGGCGCCAGCCGCATCCACGTGCTCGACTTCGACATTGGCATGGGCGAGCAGTGGGCGTCGCTGATGCAGGAGCTCGCGCAGCGCTGCCCCGCGGCGACGCTCAAGGTGACCGCATTGGTGACATCGGCGTCGCACCACCCGCTGGAGCTGAACCTGATCCACGAGAACCTCTCCGGCTTCGCCCGCGAGCTGGGCGTCTTCCTCCAGTTCGCGGTGTTCAACATCGACACCCTGGACCCCGCGGAGCTGGTGGCCATCACCAGCGGCGACGCCGTGGCCGTGCACCTCCCCGTCGGGTCGGCCCACGTGGCCGCAATGCCGGCCGTGCTCCGCCTCGTGAAGCGGCTCGGCGCCAAGGTGGTGGTCTCCGTGGACCACGGCTGCGACCGCACGGAGCTGCCGTTCGCCACGCACCTGTTCCAGGCGTTCCAGTCGTGCGTGTCCCTGCTCGACTCCGTCGACGCCGTGGGCGCGGACGCGGAGGCGGTGGCCAGGATCGAGCGGTTCCTGGTCCAGCCCGACGTGGAGCTGCGCGTGGTGTCGCGCCACCGCGCGTCGGCGCCGCCGCCGGCGTGGCGGACCGTGTTCGCGTCGGCGGGGTTCGTGCCGGTGCAGGCCAGCACGTTCGCCGAGTCGCAGGCCGAGGCCCTCCTCAAGAGGATGGCGCTCATGGGGTTCCGCGTGGAGAAGCGCGGCGGCGCGCTCTGCCTCTACTGGCAGCGCGGCGAGCTGGTGTCCGTGTCGGCGTGGCGGTGCTGACCGCCGGCCGGCCACCGTCGGCCAGCCAACCGTGAAAATTCCTACCACAAGCCCGGTTTAGCTAGGACTAATGATCCTACTGCGAGCAAAAAAATACTTTTCACCGTCGTCGTTGTAATGATCTCATCTGATCTGGTCGTCTGCTTATTAGTAGTATGCTATGTCCTAGTACCTTTTAATCGGAGTAAAAAGCCGTCCGTTGCCTGGCTTGCAGCCCCGGTCCGCTCTGCTCATGTTGATTTGCAGAGTAGATTGTGGTTTGCATGTTGTAAAACGTAGGCGTGGTGCAGAGTAACCAGCGCATTCTACCGCCCGTGTTGCTACTCTCTTTTTATTGCTGTGAAATCAATCAATGGTTATGGCGTTTTGAAATTTTCTTGTTTTTCGTTGAATGGCTAAGGCTGATAAGCTCAAGCGAACAACATGTTGCAGTTCTAAACGGCCGGCCGGCATCCGCAATTCGATCATATCTAGCCTAGCCCCCAACTTACAAATCATGAACTGATGAAATTCGTTCCTGTGAAAAATATGAGGCGTGTATCCTTGTATGAAATCCATGCATTAGAAAAGCACATCGAATTGTGGTAAGAGATGATCTGAGTTACGGAGAGACTGGTGCTTCCTTGTTCGAGACTTCGAGCGCGGCAAGGCAAGAAGAGACACCTGGCAAAGGAGGGGGGGCCCTCTGCACGAGAATGGCGTGTGCGGCGGAGCTGGGTCTGGGAGTGGGAGAGAGGCGGACAATTGGACGACGGAGAAGAGTCTCCGGCTGCGAGCAGCAATGGCGCGGAACAAAAACAACGATCGGGAATAAAGGCGGCCACCGCATGGGCGCCCGCCGGAAGCAAGCATAAAGGCGGCCCCGCGGCCGGCAAAATTTGTTCCCGAGTGGGATTCCGATTTGCACTTGGCCAGAGTTTAGATATACCACTAGTATAGGACTCCGGTTGCTTAGCCTCCTAAACAAGCTCTGCTGCTCGTGGTCGTGGGTGGCTTCAGCAAGGCTCTGAATCTACCTGTCCGTTATCCCCGTAGACGTTCCGGTATCCAGTCGGACACGGATTAAAGCAGCTAGTATCGACATTAGGTAGACTGTTAAAGTGTTAATGTTCCAGACTGACAAAGTGTTCACGACCATTATTTTGTTCCATTAGCTGGTGGTGGTATAAAAAGCTAGCATCATTCGGATGCAAGTTCTAATTACTTCGGGCCCAAAAATTTGATGAAGTGAACTAGAATACCCAAGGTACTCCCTCCATTCTAAAAATATTTGATTCCCCTGTAAAACAAAGCAAGAGTTATATGGGCTCGGACTCCACGTGCATCTCTATAAGAGCACTTCAACATTCATTTTTAAACTTACTATCTAAATCATCATTTTGAGAGCTATTTTTATAAAAAAAAAATATGTGCATTTTTCTAACTTCCAATGGTTTTTCAATATCTTATGCTCACTTTAGAGAGCTAATTCCACTCTTCATCTTTAGATAAATAAGAAATCTAGAATAGATAATATCAATATTTAGAGATCTAATTAAACAAATCGTTGGAGAATATATTTTTTCATCAAAATCTCTATTCGTGGAAATAATGAATGACTCTTGGAGTTGATCTAACAACTGTGTTTTCGGTGTGTGAACCGCTCCTTTCTGCCATGCTCAAAAGTGGGCACATTGCAGCTTAACCAGAGTTGCTAAACCAAGTAAGTTCCCCGTCTATTCCTGGCAAAACAAATGGAACCAGGCCTACACAGGATGATCCATGTCCATGATACTGTTGCTGATCCAAGGACATATGCTGCAATGCATTGTCTTGTCGTCATGATGGAATTCGCCGCGGGCATTGGCAGAACCGAATCCCCCCTGCTTGTTCTATGCTCTTGTGATTGTTCTCCTGCCGCTGCGCTGCAGCAGGGGAGATGCAAAGACGGGCAATCATCGTGGAAAAGCGCCGGCGCTTTGCATGCAGAGAGAAAATGGCGGCAAAGCATCGGCCGTCGGCATGGATTGGATTTTGGATTTGGATTGGAGTACCCAGTTCGGCCACGTTGTGCGTCCGCTAACGACGGTGAGGAATAAAACATGGCCGTCGTCTCAGCAGGAATATATATGGGGTCGATAATGGCGTTGCTGGAATAATCTCGCCGTGCATGATGTCAATGAAGAAAAGAATGAACGATACGCTCAAGCAAATTGTGGGGTTCAGCAAGAGGGGTTCACGTTCAGGTTCACCGTTCAGCCAAAAAAAAAAAGAATCTGTCTACCGCAAACTCAGGTGTTTCAAAGCCTCCTGTCACGCAGGTGACAGAAGCCTTTAAAACACTCAAATCTCACATCAAGTAAATAATGGGTGACAGGAGACGATCAAATACCCGAAATTTAATATTACAAGATCCATATCAAAGGGACCAGATAAAAAAGAAAGGAGGAAAAAACTGAATAAAAATTCAAAAAATAGCAAAATTAATTCTATCAACAAACAAATTGAAATAAAAACAAATAAAAAATCAAATAAAATGTGGTAACTTTTTTCTATTAAAGGCAAATAGGAAGAAACTCAAATTGAAAAACAAAGAAAACATACACATTCTAGATTGCAGAAAAATACAAATGACAAATTATTTTTATGGAAGGCAAATTGAAGGAAATTCAAATTGAAAACAAATATTACAAACAAATTACATAGAGCAGATAAAGAAACCATATCTACACCAGTAATACAAGAGATTTACACTGATAAAATCAATGTAAATATTACAAACAGAGACCGTGAGAATCTAAGGGTGAGAAAAATAAGGAGAGTAACTGCACTCGGTGAAAAGAGTTGCAATTAATGGGTGTGGTTCCCAAAAATCCAAACAGTGACAGTTGACAAAAAGGACCCACAAAGCAAAGAGTAAAGAAAGATGGACGGACTGGATCAGCTCAAGGAAAACATCGGACGACCACAAATTCGAGTGACGCAAACAAAAAGAATGCCCAGGCAACATACAGATTTTTCCAAAAAAAAAAAACTTTATGCTTCCAACTGGTCTGGATTGACATGGGATTCTACATGAACAAACCAGTACGTACTTACAACAGAATCAATCAAAGGACGCAGGCACTTTGATATGCCATGTTTGCAAGCAGAACGGCCACAGGGAGAAACCCTACGGCAGAAAATCAGGCAGAAGATCTTCAGCGTCACCGGGCCTGGCCTGGCCGGACTAGCCAAGAGAAGAGAGCATGGAACCGGAGCATGTGGGCCATGGAGAGATGTGCTGTCTGTCCTTCACAGTCCACAGTCCACAGCAGCTCCCTGTATCGCCTGCTCTGCTTCCGTGCAGTGCACCTGTTGACCGCACCACGCACGCAGGGGAGGCCCCCGAGCCGGGCCCCACCCACGCCACGGTGGCAGTGCCACTGCCAGCATCGGTCCGCGAGGACTTGTCGATCGGGTCGGGTGGGTGATCCAGGGTCCAGCTCGTGTCGGGCGGTGAGGCGCCACCAGATGGCGCGCGGGGGCCCGCTGGCGCCAGCGCCTTGTCCCGCCGTGCACCGGCAGCTGGACGGCCCTGATTCTCGCCGGGGCCTGGTGTGTGTGTGTGTGTGTATATATACACACACACACACACGGAGCACCGCCTGCTATGCATCGTGTAGGTGGTAGCCAATGCATGCATGTGCTTGGTGTACTGGCACATGTCACGGCTGGATCCGTTGGCTTTCATCTTCCATCGTTGTTTTACCTTGTTATTATTATTATTAGTACAAATCAAATGTGAACGGATCATCATAAACTAATCCTTCATCATACTTAGGCGTTTTCCACAAATCTTGCAGGACGAAGACGGAGACAAATTGGGCTTGTTTAGTTCACCCCGAAATCTAAAAAGTTTTCAAGATTCTCCGTCACATCGAATTTTGCGGCAAAACAAAAACTAATTACATAGTTTGTCTGTAAATCGCAAGACGAATCTTTTGATCTTAATTAGTTTATAATTAGACAATATTTATCAAATAAAAACGAAAGTGTACGGTTGCGAAATCCGAATTTTTTCGCAACTAAACAACGCCAAACTTCGCGAGAAGCTTCATTTCCAGCGCTGGCGATTGCCGGACAGAAAGCATGAGGCTCCCTCGAAATGAAGGCAGGGCAGGGCAGGGCAATGCTCTCGAGGTCCAGGCCTCCAGTCCTGCAGGCTGCAGCTCCAGGCTAGAGTAGGGGCACGCCTCCTACTCCCATGTGTGGTCTCCTTGATGTGTCGGGCTGCCGTGGGAGAGGCGCATGTGGCTCACGGCGGTGTTGGTTGCTTCCTTGCCGGGTCCTTGGCCCCGGTTTTTGTCTTGTGTGATGTGCGCTGCGTCAGGCCAAATGCACCCTCACATGCACCGTGCACGTCGCACGTAACGTAACCGAACCGAACCCAGCAGCGTTTGTATCCGGCAACGGGGATACGACGACACAACTCCGGCTGCCAGTTTTGGCCACACCGCTCGTCATCTTTCCCGTCTCACCAACCACCACTCCACAGCGGAAACACGCCTGCACGCGCTAGCACCCCTTGGGCCTTGTTTACTTCCATCCAAAAACTTAAAAATTTTCAAACGTCCGATCGAATCTTTAGATGCATACATAGAATATTAAATATAGACAAATAAAAAAACTAATTACACAGTTTGGTCAGAATTTACAAAAAAAATCTCTAGATCCTAGTTAGTCCATAGTTGGACAATAATTACTACAAACAAAAAAAAATGCTAAGGCCTTATTTAGATGCATCCAAAAACCCAAAACTTTACAAGATTTCCCATCACATCGAATCTTACGGCAGATGCATGGAGTATTAAATATAGATAAAAATAAAAACTAATTACACAGTTTGTCTGTAAATCGCGAGACGAATCTTTCAAGCCTAGTTATTCCATAATTAGACAATATTTGTCAAATAAAAACGAAAATGCTACGGTGTCAAGATGTAAAAAAGTTTTTGCATCTAAACAAGCCGGAAGTTGTCAGCGAATTTTTCCCACGACGAACTAAGGCCCTGTTTAGTTTCCCACCAAAAAATTTTTCATCCATCCCATCGAATCTTTGGACACATGCATGGAACATTAAATGTAGATAAAAAAATAAACTAATTACACAGTTTAGTTGAGAATCACGAGACGAATCTTTTAA
>Ga0182004_10000043_pt1 | contig 42430 bp, 39 predicted proteins | sample Sormic07211540_1_FD_120479 | JGI IMG/M metagenome (GOLD analysis project Ga0182004, IMG submission 120479) | Endophyte microbial communities from Sorghum bicolor roots, Mead, Nebraska, USA - 072115-40_1 MetaG | ecosystem: Host-associated > Plants > Roots > Unclassified | place: USA: Nebraska...
AGCACTTTCGTTTGTATTTGACAAATATTGTCTAATCATGGACTAACTAGGCTCAAAAGATTCGTCTCGTCAATTCCGACCAAACTGTGCAATTAGTTTTTATTTTCGTCTATATTTAATACTTTATGCATGCATTTAAAGATTCGATGTGACGGGGAATTTGAAAAATTTTGCAAAATTTTTTGGGAACTAAACAAGGCCCTTGTCAAGCAAGCAGCAACACCCACGCAGAGTTTGTGCTAAGACCTACGGTGATAAAAAAAACAATGAAATTGCCTCTAAGCGTCTTCATTGTACATGGCTTATGATCCCCAAGCAAGAAAGATAGATTCAATGATGAGCTAAAATCAAAGAAAACAAACACTGTATCATCTCCTGGCCTGTACAGTACCCACTGCCCACCCATATTCCAGTGCAGATCTGTGAATAGTCTGAATTCGTTCCTGAAACTTCTAATTCAGTACTCGAAAGTTCAATTTTATCACCCCTTCTTCATAAGCAGGAAAATAATCTAGCCTTGCGAATCAGACGGTCTTTTATCGAGCTAGCAGCTAAATTAACATCCCCACTTGCAAAACCAAACGAAAGCAGGAAGCTGAAGTTCCGAATAGAAACAAGGCTGGGACGTTGCTGTGACCAAGAATCCTAATAGTTCCTCATCCTTGCTAATGAAGAACAGGTCAAATCCATACATCCATGTATTGTAAGATTGAATCAGGGTTGAACAGAACGAATCAAAGAGGGAATAATTAGGGCTTACGTTGATACCCGAGACAGGAGACCGTGGTGTGTTAGCGGCGATCTGAGCTCCGAAACGGCGGCGGGGGCGGCTGGTCTGCAGAAACCCTAGATAGAAAAAGGAATCTGAATTCTGAACGCTGAGACCGGGCAAAAAAAATAAAAATATTGCGGTGAGCGTGGATCGAACACGCGACCTTCAGATCTTCAGTCTGACGCTCTCCCAACTGAGCTATCCCCGCTTGATGGTTTTCACAAGTGCTAGTCAAGCTTTATCTAATATCGATCCCACCAACAGCAGGAGCCCATTTGCTTGTGCACTTACCACGGGCGTGCACAGACACAGATTGCAGTTCATAAAGGCACGGCACGGCACAGCACAGCACAGACGCAGGGGCACGGTGCTCAAAGTCTTCCAACAGCAATAGCATGCGCCCGCCCAGGAGCAGCTCCAGCTCGTCGAACGAAACGAACCGGCGCCCCGCCCCGCCGCGCCGATCAATGCATAAGCACAAAGGACGGAGCTTGTTGGGTTCAGGAGTCAGAGAAGGAGTAGCCCGATCGAGGGTGGCAGCAAAGGACCGGAGCGTACTACTGGCTGGGCAGGCCAGTGGCCACGCTTTTCGCCAGAGGGCGTCGTGCATCCCAATTGGCAAAAGGGAGAATAAACGCAGAGCGGCAGCAGGTGGTGACCCGCCGCGCCCGCGCGCGCGCCAGCACGAACCTGACGAGACTTTGTTGGCGTCGTGCTCGGGGTCTCTGCGATCAGTCACGCGCGCTCGGCGCTCCTACGCTTTCGCTTGGATACATACAATGCTGCGCACCTGCACGGCCGCGTATGCCGCAGGCAGGCGACCGGTGAACAGGAGACTGCACTGTTCTCAAGGCTGGGTCCATGCCATTGCTCGTATCCTATCGTCCGCACCTGTATGAAACCGCGCGTGCACTCCCACTGAAGCTAGTACTCCTAGCCTAGCCTGCGCCGATGACCGAAGTACTCCTACGTTCCGAAAAGTTTTTGGAATTTTATACTATAGCCTTGTTGTACCTAAAAAAAATTTTGCAAAATTTTTCAGATTCTCCGTCGCATCGAATCTTTAGACGTATGCATGGAGTATTAAATATAGATGAAAATAAAAACTAATTGCACAGTTTGATCGAAATTGACGAGACGAATCTTTTGAACCTAGTTAGTCCATAATTGGATAATATTTGTCAAATACAAACGAAAGTGTTACTATTCATATTTTACAAAATTTTTTGGAAGTAAACAAGCCCAGCATTTTTCTTTATATTTGACAATTATTATTTAACTATAAATTAAATATGTTTAAAGGATTCGTCTTGTAAATAACAGATAAACTGTACAATTGGTTTTTTTTCGTTTATATTTAGTGTTCTATATATGTGCCGTAAGATTCAAAATGATGAGAAATTTTGAAAAGTTTTTAGATTTTGAGTGATATAAACATTTACTTTCACCTAAAAACCAAAAACTTCTCAAAATTTCCTATTGCATCTAATTTTACGGCACATATATAAAACATTAAATATAAAATAAAAGATAACTAATTATATGGTTTATTTATAATTTACAAGATGAATATTTTAAATCTAGTTAATATATAATTAGATAATAATTATTAAATACAACCGAAAGTACTGTCTATTCTGAAATTTTTCGGTAACTACGAAGCCGAGCCGGGCGTGGCGTGGCCACTGGCCACTGCCACCTAGGGAAAGTGGTAGGGATAATTCCGCGCTCCGATCCGCTCCGAATCCGAATTTTAGGGACATGGATAAATGTTTTTAATATCCGTGCGGATATGGATAATCCAAATCCGATTATAGGCGGATACGGTGTAGGATATGGGATTGATGAAATCCGATGGATATGGATTATCCGATAATTGAATGCGGATTATTCGACACTTATAATAGGATAATCCAATATTTAAGGAGTCCAAGTAAAAAGAATATAAGTCAGCCTAGCCCATTACACAAACATGATTATACTGTAGCCCACAATAAAGCTTGTCTGATGAAAGAATTCTAAGGACCAGTACAAAGCAAAGAGTGAAGGGAAAGTTTTGCCTAATTAAGAATATTTACTTATTTTACACACTTTTTATACTCTTAAATTCAAACTGCTAACATGTATTAAATTTTTGAGATCTTAAATCAAAGTGGTGGATCGATGGTGATTATTTTTTGTTGCACAACGACTTTGGTTAATAAATTGTTTCTCATCATAAAAAATAAAACATAAGCACATATTATCCAACTTTAAAAAGTCCGCTTCCGCTCCGATATCGGTCTGAATCCATACTATTTCCAATATCTTAGGCCTTGTTTAGTTGGCAATTTTTTTTTTGTTTTTGGCTACTGTGGCATTTCGTTTTTATTTGACAAACATTGTCCAATCACGGAGTAACTAGGCTCAAAAGATTTATCTCACAAATTACAGATAAACACTGTGCAGTTAGTTTTTATTTTCGTTTATATTTAATGCTCCATGCATGCGACCAAAGATTCGACGTGACAGAGAATCTTGAAAATTTTTAAGAACTAAACAAGTCCTTAAAAATTTGTATTCAAATTCAAATCCGCATGATATCCGATCCGCTCTGAATCGGATCAAGAAAAAAGATTAGGATCCAAAAAAACTATTATCTGATCCGTTTTCATCCCTGCTGCCACCGTAGCTAGGGTCTTGTTTAGTTCCAAAATATTTTATAAAATGGTCACTGTAGCTTTTTCGTTTGTATTTGACAAATATTATCCAATCATGGACTAACTAGGCTCAAAAGATTTGTCTCGTCAATTCCGACCAAACTGTACAATTAGTTTTTATTTTTGTCTATATTTAGTACTTAATGCATGTGTCTAAAGATTCGATGCGACGGGGAATCTGAAAAATTTTGCAAATTTTTTTGAGCTAAACAAGGCGCTAGGTATGTGACTAGCTGTGTACGGGCCGGCAGGAGTACGTGACTAGCTGCTGCGTGTCATGTACGTCGGCGACTGGCCTGGCAGGCATGGCCAAGTAGCACCATCGTATTATTGGCGTCCATCCTCTCGCCGTTTGACCAAGTAGCACCATCGTATCATTTTTTGCTCTCATCGTCTTCGTTCAAGCTGCCGTAGTAGTCGGCTAGTCGCGACCAGTCCAGTCGGTTCACATGACGCAGAGGCATGTTACCCAACGGTACCGGTTTTACATAGGCCACGACGCCAAGTCAACCAGACTTCTGCCGCAAGCCGTGGCAGTACCAGACCAGAGCCCAGAGGCCAGGCACGGCATGGCATCTCACATCTGATACGTGTACACATGCGTGGTGGTACGCTGCACGAGATGATGGCTCGACATGGCATCTTTACAGTTTGGAGCCCCGAGAGAAGTTGCGTCCAGCTTTGAGAGCTTTGACACGCATCGGGACATCGGTTCCGGGAAACGAAAGTGCACCGCAGCACAGCACCACAGCAACTTGGCAGGCAGGCACACAACGGCCTCAACCTTTCAGAGCGCGGCAGGCAGCAGGCGGCGGCAGCGCGACTGTGCGTCGCGCAGGCGCCCGCAGCCTTTTGTCGCCCTTCGCTTTCCCCCTCTCCGCATCCGCAGACGCAGACACAGACGCAGAGGGAAAGAAAGCGAGGTCTCACGAGGAAAAGCGACCGACGGACGGGGCCGCCCCCGGCGAAAGGGAAGAATTCTTTGATTCTTTCTTTCCTTCCTTTTCTCACCTCTCCGCAGGCCGGCCGGTTATCATTGCTGTAATCTGCTCATCTGCTGCCCTCCTGGATTGATGGGCATTGCACATCTGAACGTTTTTCAGATGCCATGCCCATCGATTCTCGTGCAGTGTCATCAGTCTCAAAAGCAGTCTGCTAAATTAATTAATGAGCTTTCTGGTCGGAGTCTTGTGATTATCATTGCTGTGATGCTGTCGAACAGTAGAGAATTTCATCGCTACCTGACTATGACAATAAGAAATGACCTGACCACAAAAGAATATGAGCTTTATGAATTTATGCTTGTAGGAGTACGTACTACTAAATGACTTCTTGAGGCTGATACAGACAAGATGCTAACTGAAACAAGTTCCATGGAAACCAAAAGGGCGCACAAAACCTAAACACAGACGGCGAAACCCCCAACCCGATTTAACATGAATGCAGTAAGATCTAAGCAAGGACTCGTATTTACATTTAGCACTAAGCACCACACCAAATCTTTCATCAAATCTCGACCACAGGAGTGACTGGTAGAGGGGAGCACAGGAGCACACACAAAATCAAGAAGAACGTAAACGCTGCCGAGCTGAACACACGGACAAGGGACAACGATCAATGCGCGAGCGACGGATGTGGCAGTACGTGTCAGAAGCCGTAGCGGAGTCACCGGGTCTCCTCCTCGGCGCGCCTGGCGGCGCCGGAGAGAGCGGCGAGCAGGTTGAGGTGGTGGTGGTGCTGCGCCTGCGCCATGGGAACGTACGCCGCCGCAGCCTGCGCCTCCAGCGGCGAGAAGCCCCAGGCCTCCGTGGTCCGCGGCGCGGCCGCCGCCGGCAGCGCCGCCCAGAACGCGGACGCCGGGGCGGTGCCCATGGCTGCGTCGCCTTCCTCGCGCTGGCGCTTCCCGAGGACGGTGGCCGTGGCCTGGTGGTAGTGGGAGGAGGAGGAGGACGTGGAGGGCGCGGAGGAGGAGACGAAGACGGCCGGGGTGGTGCCGGAGCCCGTGGCGGCCATGATGGACGGCTCGGCCTGGCGGAGCAGCCACTCGATGGTCTGCCCGTCCGACTTGAGCCCCAGCTCGCGGGTGAGCTGGAACACGCGCGCCGCGCACACGATCGGCATGCGCACGCGCCGCCCCCGGCCGTTCACCTTGCTGTGCCGGTCCTTGCCGCCGCCGCCCTCCCTCTTGACCTGCTTCGTCGCGGGGGCCGGCACCATGGCGCCGGCGTCGGCCGCCGCCGCCGTGGATGGCATCGGCATCGGCATCGGCTGGTAGACGTGGAACATGGCGGCGGCGGCGGCGGCGGCGGTGGAGACGTCGCGGGTGGTGGCCATGGCGCCTTCCTGCTGCCCTCTCGTCGTGTTGCGGGACTGGAGACTGAGAGGGAGAGAGAGAGAGTTGGCTGGCGGTGGTGGTCCGGTGGGGTTGGAGAGGTTTTTGAGGTGATGGGGGAGAGGGACACACCCGGGTAGATTTATAATGGACTTGATGTAGACTTGGGAAAGTTTTATTCCGCGTGTTTTACCATTCTAGTGGAATTTCACTGCCTACGCATGCGTTCTAGTTGATTTGCTAGTACAGTAACATTGTAGGCGGTTCACATGTTTCATGCGTGCACCAAACACACACAACTCCGGTAAAACAATGTCAGATCAAACATGTGGCATTTGAGTTTCATTAGCTACTACAACAAAACACACTCTGTGTTCATCAGGGTATGTACTGTAGGTCTCCTCAATAGTCGATGTATCTAAAACATAACTAAACATTTGTTACCTAAAATAATTTAGTCGAACTAATAGCTAATCTAGATGGTGTAAACAAGGTCTAAGCTAGAGCGAGAAAAATTAAAGTGAGCATGGAATGGATGGCAGGAAAGTGCAAGGCAGAGGGGTTGAAGAGGACCGGGGGTGTGCAGAGGTGCAGTAGGCACAGTACCCGTAGGGGGGGCAGGCCACATGGGAATCTGGGTCCAGCGGCTCTCACTTTGCTGGAATCTGCAGGTCTTTTACAAATAGTGTAGCTAGTGCTATAGGCTACCGATGCGTATCACATCGATCGGCATGAGCCGAGCCCGGGGGATTATCTTGTAGTACTACACCAGTTTGGGTGGTGCGGTGAAACAAATCAACTGCGCACGGCTGCGCTTGAGCTGGGCGTGGGCGAGATCCTCCCCTCTGGGTCTTTCCAGCTCTCTCTGGCTTGGCAATGGCAACAAAGAAGGCTATAGCTCATGCAATGCATCAAGCTAAGCTAGACTCGAGACTGGGGCTCAAGATGGATCGTTTTCACGCGAAAAGCTCATCGGCAGCGAGCGATTGACTCGTCGTGGACATGGGATGATGGGGCACACTGCTGGGCGATTGTGGACAATTCGCCCTCGTCCTACTAAAAAAATCGTTATCATGGCCGTGCGTGCGTACAGATGCACCCCCAAGTTGCGCCTGAATGGGCAAACGCGACGTCGACGGGCGGACACTGTGCCTGCGCGCGGTGCGATGCTGCTGCCGTTGCCGGTGCCGGTGCCTGTGCCCTCTGTTCCGCCCCCGGCTTGGGGTTAGGGGGGCGCACGGGAGACAGATCGACGGGACGGCTTGATGCGCGACTTTGCCGACGACCCAACGCCAACTCGCGACGATTCCTCGGCTCGGGCCTCGTTTAGTTCAAAAAATTTTGCAAAATTTTTCAGATTCTCCGTCACATCGAATCTTTAGACGCATGCATGGAGTATTAAATATAGATGATAATAAAAACTAATTGCACAGTTTGGTCGAAATTGACGAGACGAATCTTTTGAACCTATTTAGTCCATAATTGGATAATTTTTGTCAAATACAAACGAAAGTGCTACAGTGTCGATTTTGCAAAAAAATTTTGGAACAAGGCGTCGGTCTCGGCACTCCGGTCCGGTGGCCGCCGCGCCGGTCCCGTGTGCGGTGGCCTAGCTAGAGGAAATCGGCGACCACGCGAGAGAATAGCTAGGGATGGATCGGATGGTTACATGAACCTTTAAAATTTGCATGTTCCCGGCTTTCAGCCGAAAAAGGACCAAATGCATGCTGCCCAGGCAGCGACCGTGAGTAGTATATAGCAAAGCTGTACTAAAAACCAGTATGGATATGATGTAAAATATGGTGAAGGCACCAAAACCAGTGTGGAGGCAGCGCGGCCAGCTTTTGCAAAGCGAGGATGCCAAAACCGGATATATGGAGGTGGTGGCAGTGTGGCACCTGGCACGACTTTGTAACAGGTGGTTGACTTGGGCTGTAGGGAGAGCGTTTTTCCGCGGCAATGCGTGACTGGTTGGGACTGGGGCAGATGGATCGAGATCGACATCGACGTAATATACGTGGATTATTTGAGGACGAGCTGAGCATGCAAGTCCGGTAACATGATGATGACGATGACCTGTACTGAAAGCGAAGGCGAATGGACGGACCACCAGCCTTCCTAGTTTTGGATATGATCTGCATGTCTCGTGTCTCAGCGCCCGCCTCGCCTATAATTGCATCGCCAGGGAAAACCCCACCCCGCCACCCGGCAACGCCTCCATGGCCTCGGTGGCCATCAAGGTGCATGTCGGCGATCCACGCCTTGCTCCAACACATGGTTTTTTTTTACCGCACTCCACAACGAATGGACGATCGAAGAGTCACATTCACATAGACAGCCACCGTGAATCTAAGCAAACACAGACAAATTTTTTTTCTCGGATAACGGTGGGATCCAGCTGATTCCCAATTAATTTGCTGCTAGATTTGAGTTCATATTTCAGCCTCCCAAGTCCCAACTTCCAAGTAGATCTTGCTCCAAATTCCTTGCGGATGCATGTACAATTCCATACTGCAAGTCGCCTCCATATTCAGACACGCCAACGTATTGGATGGCAAATCAATCTACCCATGATCAGGGGGCACGCGCCATTGTCTCGTCTACGGATCTGGAGGCATGGCCAGGGCCAGGCTAGCTTTGTTCCCATGTGGGATCAGCTAAAGCATCATAGACATACACACCTGAGTGACCCGACACCTCATCAACTTGTACGAACAATCATCAATTGCTGCTATAACAAGCATGAACACATTATTCAATCAGAACAAAGAGGTCGAAAGAGCCATCACAGCTAAGCTGAGATCCTCGTCTTCAAAACCGTATGCTACATAAACCAAAAAAAACACACATCAATGTACCGTACAGATGCATGCTATCCACACAACCTGATTTTACTTGTACCGCAGGCTGATCAACGATACGGAACAGTAAATACGACAGCTTACTACAGAAGCGTACATGGGTCTACAAACTATTCCACATAACATCACAAGATTCAAGAGTTGCTGGGGATCACATTGAAGAAGTGGTAGACTTCATCCTCGTCAAACACCCCAACCTCGGTTGAGCAGACATCGCAGCAAACAGGGTGGTAGGCTTGCCCCTTGCTTTCACCTTCTGATGCCGTAGTTGGATTAGCAGCCCTTCCTTTGCGGTTCTTCCTTTTGCTCTTGCCCTCTCGCAGTATCTGATCAGTCTTGACCTTGCAGTTGCGAACAAACATTGCACGGTACTGGTTTACATACTTCTCATGCCTGAACATTAACAAAAGTCCGTGAACAATTAACTGTTTGAGGTTTTAAAAATCAACTATATATCAGCATAAATGTTTAATGCTCAAGGATCAATAGAAGAGATCCAAACAGTAGTACTATGCAAGTAGCTAACAAACTACAAAGTAAGTTATCTCTGAATGGTGCAAAAAAAAAAAAAACAGTATAGCAATGCCAGATATATTAGTGCTTCCACATTGATCGCAAACAAACTGTACTAACAACATGCCCTGATTCTTTTCCTATCTGACTTTCCCGACCCTGTTCAAGCACATGTTCATAGTGATAAGTCATATCTTCATGCTGCCTTACTCTGAACTATGCTAGATCTTATGTCTAAGCATCAACAAAGCTACCCACAACTGACCATTGGATATTTATTCTACAAATTAACAGTACCAGTATAGTATAGTGTTTGATAGTCAGGGAAAACATAGTAGCAACACAAAACATCAAAGTTAAAGACAAAGGTATTTCAGAACAATACTTAAGCTAAACAGGCAATTAACCTAATGGCAAAATCCTGCTTCTAACAAACACAAAGATATTGTTCAAATAAACACAGTCGAAAAGAGCTAAACTATATTAACTGATTCATGTTATGCCTGGGATTCTCATTCTTGTCCAAGCAAATTTATAGCATGAACAAGACCTATGATTCCATATCAAGGAAGACATCACAAAGGTACCATGAATGCTAGAATTATTGATGCATATGCATCCCTGCAGTCAACAGTCCACAAATTTTATTATTATTATGATGATAATAAGCACTTAGACGCTCTTAGTAAGTTGACAGCATGGTGATTTTTCACTTTCAGTGGTTTTTATTCCATATTAAGATAAGTATCTTTCAGAATTATGTAGTAATAATAGGAAAAAGGTCTTCTAAACACTACTAATTATGAAATTTCCAGAACATTTATCAGTGGATTTATTAATTGATTGATTACAATTATAAGCACTATTTCACAAAGGCAGTAGCACCAGGATCCTGACGTGAGTAGTGGTAGGTATCTACCATAAGAAAAAACTGAAACTGAAAAGGGCAGACATTAAAAAGAAAATTAACACGAAACGGAACCACAACTGGTAATAATCTAAATAATGGATATGATTACAATCTACGACTCCCCTCGTTGTGTCGGCATATATCAACCAGTAAATAGATTACCTCTGACAATCCAAGCACAGGGTAGTGAAACAGGCGGGGCAGCTGAGCACGGCGTCAGATGTGCGGCCTTTCCTCTGCCTGTCCACCCACCGCTCATCGACGTCATCCAGGTCGGGGTCGTAGAACTCGGGCTCGACAGAGTAGTCGATTTCGTCGTCGCTGGACACTGCGAATCAGAGACGGAAATAACACAAAGAGCAGGCGAATCAGAGACAATGCTTCAGTCACACTAGAACAGAGCAGGAAACCCGCTGTGTTCTTGGACAAATTGCAGAGGTAGGGTTCACGGAGAAGAAATAGAGAAAAAAAAGGGTTTATTTGAAGATTAGCCGTCTCAAGCAGAGGGAATCAAGGGGATTAAGCAGTCACCTAGTTCGCGGGGATCCACGGAGTCTCCGGCCTCCGCTTCCACCGGTTGCTTCGCTGCCTCCTCGGCCTTCTCTGGTTCCATGGCTCCTTCCCGGCGCGCGGCGCTCTCTCACACAGCTTCAGTGCTTCTTTCCGGCCTCCTGGTCCTGGTCTCTTCTGTTCTGGCCCTTCTCCGATTCGCAGCGCTTCCCCCACCGACCACCATGGATGGGCTGATACTGGACCGAATCTACACAAAATATTGCGCCGCGTCGTCAGCTCCAGCCCATTGGTGTGGTCAGAAACGCTATACAATTCTGACTAATGGGCTGATACTGCAAGTTTATAAAACAACTACAAAGTTTTTTTTTGAAAAAAAAAACAACTAACAAGGTGACCCGTACAAATAGAGCAAACAGCTGGTGACTCTAAAAAAAAGTGCAAACAGCTAATATTTTTTAATATAATATTTAGATGTATTTTTTCGGACCAGACTTAGCTCCATTTTTATTAATGAAAATAAAAATACATATGTCACGGAAAAGTTTAGGGTTTGTTTACTCAATAATAATTTTGCAATATTATTTTATTTATTTAACATAAATTGTTCTCTCATCGGTGTCCTATGGCATCCACTGGTATAAACTTTTTTTTTGAGGGTTACATTATTATCTATCAATCCCTTGACATAAAGCTATTGTCATACTACCCAACTTCTCTTTCTTTTGTCTCACTACGATCCCTTAGCTATGCAATTTTCGTCGTTGCCAAATCAAGATTGCCTACAATTTCATTGTCTACATCTCTCATAAATTGTTTAGTTCCTCACCCCTCTTATAGAACCATCTTATATCTTCTCTTGAAGATCCATAATTAATTTACCCTAATAGGCTAATACATCATCAAATTTATCATAATGTTGCACATATGTTAGAGCCATTAGCTGCTAAGCCCTATCTTCTCGCCAGCGTCCACCAGTGTTTGTAGCCTTTTCAAACAAATTATGAAAGAATCATTGGCGGTAGTGAGTTGTTGACCTTAGACTCACTATCATGTTACAATTACTCTACCGCACCATTGTCGGTTATGGTATGACCACATTTGTTTGCATTGGTACTATACATACACCATACCATCATTGATAGAAGTATATATTATGGAACTGGTTTTCAAGGCAAATCTATACATACCCACTCCCTAACATTCAAACTCAGAACATAAAAAAATTTGTAGTCCTAGTCTAGAACAATTGACTTAATACGATTCTAAAACGCTACTTGTTAACCTATGGGGATATTCAAAATTGTATTTGTTTTCTGAAATTGCTACATGAAATGCGAATATAGTATGTACTTGCAATTTTCATGCTTAATTGACCTTTCCATACTCGGAGCCATGAAATATCTCATGCAGCCCTATGTAAACGACGCTGTTCGTGGTCAGGCCGCACAAATTACACCGGACGGTTGCAAGATGAGGTTCCAGTGAATGTCCCTTGAGTTCCAACAAGATATGCTGAAAAGGCATAAAAAAATAGATGCAGTAGATCTTTAAAGACCTTTAGTTGCTGAGAGAATAGCTAACAGTTAGCCTGAGAATATAATCATGTTCAGATTTGGTTCTCCAATTCTAGCTAACTCAGGATTCATAGTTCTTCTTAGAAAACAAGACAAAATAAACATATGCAGCCCAAAACGGGCGATTATCATTTGGTACTATTCGAAACTACAACGATAGTAATAGGATTCATAGTTCTGGCAGAGTTATTCACCGAATACAAGACTTTACAAGCAACATAACTGCATCTACTATTTTTTCCGCCTCATTAAAGAGAACTTTTAGAGTTCAAAAGCTACAATTCCCAACTCCCATCCACGACACACAAACAGCAAACCAGAGGAGCTGAGCGACCTTCACCAAGGCTTCGGTACAACATAGTTTCATGGCCACACTCAATCAGTAAGACTTAGCATCGCTGTCACTCTTGGCAGCTGGAGTCTTCTCACCGGCAGACGTGAAAGACACAGGGAGATGTGGCTGGTCATTCACTACCAAGCTAAGGACTTCAGGTCGAGAATAGTGGCCCACCACGTCGAAATCAAACTTGGCTCGAACAATCTCTCCCAGGTCTGCAAATGGCAACAAGAATATGGTACAGTTTTCAACACTTCAAAATTGGTACTGAAACAACTACGGAAACACAACAGAACTATTCATAACTGCATGAGTAAAGCATATTTGAGTGTTTGCGTTCTTACCAAGGTCGGCTGTAATCAGTGCCTCTCCCTCATAGTTGGGACCTGCTAAGACTTCTCCAGATGGAGAAATGATAACGCTGCCTCCAGAGCAAACAACAGTGTCTGCAGATGGCTCTTCACCTAAACCAGCAAACTCATACTCCGGTGGGGGAGGGTAGTCCTTTCTGCGGCAGAATTGGTTTGCTGACAAGACAAAGCATCCCCCCTCCAAAGCAATGTGTGTCATGGAGGCTTGCCAAACAGGCCTGGAGTCAGCAGTGGGGGCACAGTATATCTCAATACCTGCACATTACATAAGCTAAGAAACTCAATACATATTCTGGTGTCAATGCCTCTTCAGCAATTGCTTATCTGACTTTTGTTGCAGGTTTATTTCCATTTCAATTCAAGGCTTCCATCCAATGAATGTAAGCTATCTTGGAAATTTATCAACATGAGACTGACTCTTACCTTTACCATACAGCGCTGTCCTCAAAAGTGGCATTTTATTTTCCCAGCAAATGAGCGCCCCAATCTTTCCAAGTGGAGTATCATAAACAGGAATAGTCGATCCATCCCCAAATCCCCATATAATTCTCTCTAATGCTGTTGGCATGAGCTTGCGGTGCTTACCCAGGTAACGGCCAAGAGGATCAAAGAAAAGCACTGAACAATAAAGGGTATAACCTTCCCTTTCAATCACCCCCATAACCAAGAAAACCTTATATTTTCCAGCCATAGCAGCTAATCGTGTAACCTCTGGACCTGTAGATTATTCTGTCAGCAAGTAGATATATACGCCTAACGGAGCAAACTATATGTCCACAGTGATGAAAAAGATGGAAAAATGCATTGGCTGTGATAAACAGAGAACTAAATAACTACAATATTTAGCCGCTAAATTTAAAAAGGATCTCAAGTTACTGGGTAATAGAGCTCAATGCTGGAAATGGAGTAACATGGTCACAACATGTCGATGAAGCAGCACTAGCAAGTACCAACAAAAGGGACAACTTAGATGATTTTCCAAATATTCACTACAAGCACTATTGTTCATCTACTTGATCATCTGAATCAGGAAGTGTGAAAAGAATTAACGAATAGTTAGCATATTCTGGAAATCCATACAAGAACTTCTTCCTGACCAAAGTTATACAAATTGCCATATATCAAGCACAAAAATACATAATGATATTCCCAACATTCAGGGGACAAATGGAGAAGTGTTAACACCTAAGTGCCTTGAGAGCCAGTTCAACAATGATATAAGAGAATTAATAATAATAATAATGCAGAGGTATGTCCATAGTATTTCCACATACCAGGCACATCTATAGCAGCTGCATGATACCTCCGGAATGCTTCCTTTCCCTTGTCTTTTGGATTAATAATACTAATACTGATCCCGAAGCCAAATGTGGATCCACGAGGATAGCCTCCAATAAAAGCTTCCGGAAAGACAACTAACTGTGAACCATACCCAGCAGCTTCTGCTATCAATCTCTCTGCTTTATCTGTAGAGAAAATAGTTGACAACAAACCATATTCATATAAAAGTTCATTGAAATGCATCTTCCCCTCCCAACGATAGTATGTAATAGCTCATATATATCCAGGTAAAAGTAGAAAGTCATCCATCCCTGTTCCTCTCCTGGGCAATGGCATTGATGGGATGTGGTGAACATGGAAACTTTATCCATAACACAGCCCACTACAACGGCAAGCCTTGAAAGCATAACCGCAGTGGCTTTTTTTGTTGAAAATTTTATTTGTTACACTATCTGCAGTTTCTTTAAACAAGTCAGATAAAAAACAAATACCGGGACATATATGCCCACACGATCATCGAAACATCCCCCTTCTAATAGCCAGCCTTAGTTAAACTCAAGTATTGTGTTTTCTGCTTAAAGATCCTCCAGTGAAACGTATGAAATAGAATGAACAGATTCTTACTCATGATAAGCTTAATGCTGATCATTAGCTATTAAACTTCTAAAGTAATGAGCTAGAAGAAGCAGGGAATTGATAGTTTTTTTTTTCTTTTTTACTATATACAGTAATCTATTCTCACATTAACTTTCTCCCCTTTATGGATTCTTTTGATGAAGAATTATCACTTATTTTTATTTTTATTTGATTGAAATTAAGTGGATGCAGTGAAAAAGAATAAGTTGAACTAGACTACTATTTTAATCTACTAATCAATTCTATGTAGATTCAAGATAATACAATAGAAATGAATCTAAAGTGTTGTAGAAGAAACTATATGTAGTTCCAACCACATCCTTTTATTTAAGACTTGGATTTTTATTTTCTGTAATCCCACTTTTAATTTCTTCAATGATTAGTTGCAATTCCGGTTAATCATTTTTGGCTGGCACTGGCTGTTTTTGCATAAATAATAGGGGGAAGCCTCCACTCTGGCACTGCGAATGGGGCGAGGAGCTCTGCATCACAGGAGCACCGCGGAATCAGCCTCCTTAGCATCTCCACCCACCCTTTCCCCCCATTTCAACAACTCGTACAGTAACATCTCAGCGGCGCGCCGTCACATCCCAGCTCCGTGCGCGCCGTCAGAGGCAATCGGACGAACAGCTTGCGTAGACGCTCACTGACGGAATAACAGTCGCAGAACAGAGAAGGGGGCTGGAACACGAGCGTGTGCTCACCGAGAGTGGCGGGCGTGTCGTGGAAGATGGTGGACGCCTGCACGACGGTAGCGCGCACGGTGGTCGCGTTCGGGTCGGCGCCGCCGTTCATCGCCACCTCGGCGATCACCTGGCCGGCACCCGAGCCTGAGGGCACCAGAGCCATCAGGGAAGGCTTGCTTTGCTGCTAGCCTGCTAGCACTTGCTTGGGCGCGAGCGCGACGCGGAGGCGGGGAGCTGGGGACAGGGGAGCTCGCGTGGAGCGGATCCTGAGAACCGGGCGGGTTTTGGTTTGGTGGATTGAGGCAGGGAGGGAGGGAGGAACCTCCTATTCTAGTATATCACGATGCTTCGAGTAGGCTCGTCACTCGTGGCTCGTTTTCTTTCTTTCTTTTTTTTGCAAAGGTACCAATCACAGAAAATTAAGGTCTTCTTTGATTCATGAAGGTCTAAAATTTAGCACCTAAACTTTAAATCACTTTAGTTCTTGAGGCTCCAAACTGCTATCTAAAATGGTCTAACATTTAGCCATTGACTTTCGATAACTAAAACTTAGACCATGAAATTTAAATAGGGCCTAAGACTTGTAAGGAAGGGGGATTCTAATATATTGGTACAAGTGCAAGAAAATGAGTTGAGAACTAAAGTCTCGGTATACTCCCTCCGTCTTATAATAATGGTCCTTCTAAAAGATAACACTGCTATCAATACTCAAAGAAAATGACAGCAATGCACCTAAGAATTCGCACTAGCAGAGACCACCGTCAACTCATCTCCCTCCGCGCCAGCTACTCCACCTTTGTATTTGCATCGTTAGCTCTGGGATGCAAGGGAGGAGGTGGGCTTCGGCCTCCTCAATGGCTTGCAGGTTGCAGCCCTGACCCCATGCACAAAATGCTCCTCTTCACCGATGCATGAGCCTCTCCTAGCACACGGTGGCATCTTGGGCCCAGGGCTGCACTCTTCCACATCGATGGAGGAGGAGAAGAGGAAGGGCATCGACGAAGGAGAAGGGGAGGGGCCACTGATGGAGGAGGGAGAGCGTCAGATCTCGATGGAGGAGGAGAAGAGCAATGCTAGCAGGGATAGGGGTGATCATGATCGACGAGGAAGGGGGAGGGGCGTACTTCAACTTAGGCAGCACTTTCATGCGGGGATGTTAAAAGCCCTATTTTGGTTTTGGCTAATTGATGAAACCATGGTGGACTAACCTTCTCTCTAAGTGTTGTGATTGAAGTAAGGTTGGTTCACAACCAAGGTGGAGCTAGATGGCACTCATGTGATGGAGAAGGCTAAAAGGTGCTGATCAAATGCTCTAGCTTGGAAAAGAAGAAAGAGTAACAAAATAGGGCTCAAGGCAAAGGTATAAAGCTATCTAGGGCTATTTTGTTTTGCCAATCAAGACACAATAGAGTGCGTGATTGGGTTTAGAATAGATAGTCATAGTATTAAGAGAGGAACTTTCACTGTGATTACGGTTATCTAGTGCCACTAGGTGTTTTAACTCCATGCATATGCATTAGGACCTAAAGTGTGCTAACAATTGTTGAGAAATGATTTGTGAAAAGCTAACACTTTTGCAAGAAAAGCTATTTACACAAGTGGTGTTAGCATTTCTTCGATACACCTTGTGAGCATACTCCGTGCTCTCCCACTCTCTCGCACATTGAAAACTCAATAGAGGTTGGCTGGGTGTTGTTCACTCTCCTGGATCTCTAACTTGTTGATACACCTTGTGAGCATACTCCACACTCCCACTCATCTAGTTCATATGTTGATCATCATTTGTGAGATTGAGAGTGATACTAGTTGCATTTGCTTAGAGTTTGAGTATCTAGTGGCACTAGCGATCGTGTGAGCTGTGGGAGTTCTCGTTACTCTTGGTGGTTTCCGTCACCTAGATGGCTTGGAGCAACGGGATCATTGAGCGGAGGGTGGTGATTGTCTCTGGCTCTGATCGTTGTTATTATGAGTGGTTCTTATGCATATACCCTGTGGGCGATCACAAAAGGCAACTTTAGTAAATTACTTGTGACTTGTGTACCCTCTCTTGTGTTAGTTCTTATGGCGCCTATGTGTAGGACTAGGCGTGTGATGCCTATTAGCGCGTGAACCACCAAGTGAGTGTGTCGTCACAACATGGACTAAGTTACCGGCAAGAAGCCAAACCATGGGATAAATATCGTGTCTCATTGTCTCATTGGATTTTTCCGATTCGGTATCACTCTCTACTACACTTGTATTTCATACTTACATATCATTTTTGTGTAGTAGTTACTTGTCTTGCTAGTTGAATGGTTAGTTGTAATAAATTGTAACTAGTTATCTTGCTAGCTCACTACTAGTTGTGTTAGTAGTAGCAACATAGATTGATTGCTTGTGTGATACTGATATAGAGATCACAGAAATTAGCATTCATTAGATGGCTTGCATAGTATTTTGTAGAGCTAGAACAAAACCACATTTATGCCATCCTGTTGTCTAATACTTTGCTCTAATGATTTTGTAGAATTTTAGTTAGGCTATTCACCCCCTAGCCATTTAGGACCTTTTAGATATAGAAGAGAATGACCTTCTCAATCTCAGTTTTTAAACCATAGAAACCTGCACTGACAAACCAACTTGGCTAACTCATAGTCATCATTTGGTTTGAGAAACTGTCATAATCTAGATTTACTAGTGTTGAATAGGCCAGATACCACAAATTTACTAGGACTGACGAATTATCATGCTAACCTTGTCATACGGTTTGGTTCGAGAAATTGTGAAAAATCCATGTAAATCCGGTGTTGAACATGCCTAGGATACCATAGAAATACTATGACTAATGAATTATTACAGGCGATGTTAGGAATGAAGTAATTACAAAGTGTAATGAACATAAATTTCCACTGCAATTACTCATGTATTAAATCCATATAAAACCGATTACTCCCATAACAAATCCCTATAAAAAAGACATACTACAGAGTTGTCAGGATTAACAAATTATCATGAGTGGAATTACGAATGGAGTAACCGCATAGAGTAAGTGATAGAAATTCTCATAGCGATTACTCTCATAACCTCTCCTGCTAATTGTTCGCTTGATGACTCTATTGACCGGTCCAAGTTGCAAAATCTTACTCACCCTACACCACATCATGTTGTGGTGCAGCCCAACTTGAGCCTATGCACGTCACGTCATGCTTATGTTCACACATGTGGCACACCCTTCACCTATCTCATCTTCACAAAACAAAACATGTACACACCTAGGCCACCTATTTATTGAGTCAATGTTTCAAAATCCCACACATGACTATGACTTTATTGCACCCTAGCATTTGATATGGGTCTTATAATCTATTTTATTTAGTTGACTTAAAAATGGACCAAGCCCAAATTAATACAGTTTCATCGGTGTCCAAGTCAGGGATGTCGCACATCGATTTATCCACGTGAGAGAGAAAGAGAGGAAAGACACACACCACATGAGAGAGAGAGAGAGGGAAGATTCAACACACCACATTAGAGGGAAGGAGAGATTCAGTACATTACTGATCTGCCATATATTGATTCAGCCACATCACGGAGAGAGGAAAGATTCAACACATCACATCACTTGATAGTCACATTGATAAAAAAAATTCAACACAATACATTAGAAGGGTGGGGGATATTCATTACATTAGATCCACATCACACATCGATTCATCCACATCACGAATTTAAACCCAGTTGAGTGGGTTCTACCAAGGAACCCAAATTCACAAGTGAAGGTTGAATTTAATCATGTTGAAATAAAAATTTGGGTATGGAAACAAGAAAATCATTATTGATTGATTTAAAATCTGGCAGTCATAGGCTTTTTGCTTGCGAACCGGCAGTTCTCACTTCGATTTTAAATTATCCAAATAATGTGATGGACCAATAAGTATTGTCCGTTGTGTGGAAAAATTAAAAATGACCTTGTATGATTCATTAGGGTTTCTTCAGATGAGTTTGTTTTTGTTGATATTCTGTTGGCGATTTGAATCTATCCCGTGGCATCCTTTGGGCCGAACTTCATTCTCACGTTATTTTATCTTCATAGTTGCGTATATACGGGAGGATGCATACTAAATTACTAATATAGACAAAGTTGTTGTGTTTTCAAAAGTTTCAATTTCAGCCCACGTACGTGGCCGTAGCGAGGACCGATCGTGTATAATCGGATCAGTCAGCGTCCAAGTGGCTGCCCAAGTGGCCGACCAGTTACCAAATTTGTCACGTAACAACTTGATGATGAGTGTATTATTCAGAAATCGGTAGATGGAACTTCTTTGTCAGATATTATCACGAGGTTACCGGCACACGCAAACTAGCTAGAGCCACAAGAACAAACCGACACGTACGATTCCATCAACATCTCATATATAAGATAATTTATCCATTGTACAGAACCAATTGTAAACGGAAGGCAGTAATTGTAGGGGTTGTTTATTTGATGAAACTTTTTGCAAAGTGCTACTGTAGCACTTTTGTTTGTATTTGACAATTATTGTCTAACTATTGACTAATTAAGTTTAAAAGATTCGTTTCGCAAATTACATGCGAACTATATAATACTATGTGTAGTGTCGCAAGATTTGATGTGACGGAAATTTTTTTAAAAAAAGTTGTAAAATTTTTGAGAACTAAATAACCCTGGTAGTGATGCAATGGCCATCACCTGCCATATAAGGAAATAAAATAAAGATTAAATATATGTGGCCATTGGCTCTTATGTCCCAAAATCTTATTCAGCATGCATACGCCACGTGCTAGTCACGCGTGGTTGCATTATGTCTGCACAAAGTCGTTGCCCTTGCCAGCGGAAGTCTTCTCTCCGTTTCCATCAGAAGAAGTGAAAGATACCGGCACGGCAATGATCTCTCCAACGTCTGTGAACCATATCATGCAATATGTTAAGTACAAGTACTATTTTTAATAATGATACTCATATCTGATATATAATCAAGAAAAATAAATACTAGTACAAAAGATGGACGATGTGACAAAACGATCTTAAAAAAAAATAAGAGGATTAGAGCTTGTATAGGAAGGATTATTAAAATGGGCTTGTACGATCTATTGGTTTTCTTTTGAGATGATGAGTTTGTTTTTGTGTTCATATGATTTTGTGGTGACTCGATTCTATCTTGTGGCTTCCTTTGACCATGTTTGTCACCCTTTATCTTTATATTTGCGTATATGGGATGACTACAGCTATGTTTAGATACATGAACCCAATGACGGAGCCACCCTAGCGGCGGGGTGGGGCGGCCGCCCCAGCTACCAACGGCGTCGTCCAAGACCCCCAAACCCCCCCTTCTTCCTTAGCTTCGGCTATAGGGCTACCGACTACCGAGGAGAGGCCGCTCCGCAAGAAGACCACTGGCGCCGAGCGAGAGCGAGCCGCAAGCACTGAGTATCGAAGAAGACGATGTCGGGTTCTACTAGGTAGTGGGAACTAAGCCTTTTTTTTTGTTAAAATTAGCCCAAGAGCCCAACAAGGGTCCATTTTGGCTCCCTAAATCTCCAATCCAACAACATGGTCTGGCTCTTGTGCTTAGCTTCCTGAACCCCCAATTCATTCAGTATTAACGCAAATGCTGCCACCAATCCACCATTGCCAGGCACCGCCCGTGGCTCACTCTGCCGCCCGCTGCAAGGAACCAGCCACGCGCTCGCCGCCACCCTCGCCGGCCGCTGCTAGGCACCAACGCGGCACACTGCTCGTCTGCTCACTGCCATCGCTAGGAACGATGGAGGGAGGAGAAGCGGAACTTGGCAGGGACAGCAGCTTTGCCAGTTATTTATTATTTTTTTTTTGCAAATTTGAGGCAACATCTTATGTTGTTCGTCCGCCTTTTTCATAATAACTTTTGTGATTCTAGTTTTTTTGCTATATTTTTTACAATCGCAGTCGATGAATACTGTGCGATTTGTGCCATAAGCTTTTTGGTTCATCTTCATGTTAGAACTCGCCCCAGCTATAATTTTTTTCTGGCTCCATCATTGCATGAACCAGGTCCGTTTCTCAACTGGGTCACTTGAATCAGTTCTAACGCCCCGTTCGCTTGCATGGGAATGAATCCTATCTGCACGAATCCTTCATAAATTTATACTAGCGCGGAAGATTTTTGGCCCCGGAATGGCCGGTCCAAGAGAACCAAATAGGACCTAAATGATGTGAGGGACGCGTGGGAGCCAAAACAATTCTCTTTGAGGGACGTGGGAGCCAAAGCAGTTCTCTTTCTTCCAATAGTTCTCAAAACCGCAACATTGTGTTTTGTACCTATTTCGATCCGTTTCTACCTCCTTTCTTCAGAAATTGTTTCTTAAATCCTTTTTAAGTACACTAACTAGAATATGTTGTATTTAAGTTTTTCTTTGTCCACAAAAAGTTTAGTTTTTGACTTTTTTATGAAGCATATTTTTGTTTATATGTTTTTTTATAAAACATGCTTTTTGAATTATATATCTAGCCTATCAACCAAACAATTTTATAAAGATTCTAATTCATAATCTAAAACGTTTTTAAGAAAATCTAGATTTGAAATGGTTCTACGAGAATCTAGATCTCTGCCAATTGCACCCTACAAATATAAACAATGTTGTTGTGCGTATTTTCAAGTTTCAACTCACGTGGCCATAGCAATCGAATTGGGCAGAATCCAATGCGTCGCCATCCAAAGGGGCTGCTCAACAACCACACCCACATTTTTTTTATATTGGTGGCGATCCTAAAGACCTAGCCAAAGCATGGTCAAGGAGACCTTCGTAAAAGAAATTAAGTTGCTGACAATCAGATTAAGATCCAAAATTTCAGATATTTTCAACCTATGGATTCAAAATATGTTGTAACTTTTATTTTATTTTTATCTTCTTCCATTCTTTTTTCGTAACTCCTGTCTGTATTTTTTGTTCCTTTTCAATATATATATATCTTCTTGTAGGGACGCAAGCCCCTCCGGTCTTTTTCTTTAAAAAAGGTGGCTGCCTAAGTGGCCGGTCAATTATCAATTTATTATCACGTGACAACATGACAAGTACATTATTGAGAAATTGGAAGATGGAGCTTCTTTGACCGATCATCATGAGGTGACCAACAAATGCAAGGTAGCCACAAACTGACACGTACGATTCCATCAACCAAGAGATCGATCTCATATCTGTAGGATAATATACATCGACTGTTGTGTACATAAACAGTTTATTATTCAGAGACGTACAGGAAAAGCCCGCAATAGTTGCGATGTAGTAGTGGCAAACTTGCAATTGGCGTATAAGGAAAGATTACAGATACGTGGCCATTATTTGTACACAGAGTCGTCGCGCTTCTTCCCAGCGGAAGCCGGCCTCTCTCCATCGGCTGAAGCAGTGAAAGAGACAGCAGACTTTGGATCAGTCTTCACCACCAAACTCAGCACCTCACGTCGCGAGTAGTGCCCCACCACGTCGAAATCAAACTTGGCTCGAACAATCTCTCCAAGGTCTGTGAACCAAACCATAATTAGGCAGTTTCTACTGAGAGCTGAGCTGTCTCAGAACAAAAATCATTCAAGCATAGTCTCGTTCGTTTGCTGATAAGTCATGACAGAAAGTAGTATTCATTAATTTGTTATAAATGACGGGTAGATTCGGCGGATAAACTTAAACGAATAGGCTGTTAACTGTCACATTTTCAGTAGAATTCATATGAATCGGCGGTCTGGTTTCTTACCGAGGTCAGCTGTAACGAGGCCCTCACCCTCGAAGTTGGGGCCTGCCAACACTGTCCCGGACGGTGAAACGATGACACTTCCTCCAGGACACACAACAGTCTCCGGGGATGGCTCTTCGTCGAGGCCACCGAATGTATACTCCGGAGGGGGTGGGTAGTCCTTCCTGCGACAGAACTGGTTTGCCGACACCACGAAGCATCCCCCTTCGAGGGCGATATGCGTCATGGAAGCCACCCAAGTTGGGGACGCATCAGCTGTGGGAGCACAATATATCTGAATCCCTGCACAAACACACACAGAGGAGGTTTCAGCATGAGACACTGTGCAAGAACAGTGTTGGAATACATAGGTACTTAAGCACCAGGAGCTACTTCCGGCCATGAAATAGCTAGCTAGGGATACATACATACCTTTGGCGTACATGGCTGTCCTGGCAAGTGGCATCTTGTTTTCCCAGCAGAGGAGGGCACCGATTTTTCCCAACGGGGTATCAAAGACGGGCAGCGTAGATCCATCTCCAAAACCCCAGAATGTACGTTCCAGTGCAGTAGGCACGAGCTTGCGGTGCTTCCCTAGAAATTTTCCCAGAGGATCGAAGAAGAGCGCCGTGTTGTAGAGTGTATAGCCTGCCCTTTCAACCACCCCCATCACCAGAAACACCTTGTATTTTCCGGCTAATGAAGCTAAGCGGGACACTTCTGGGCCTGTATGCATTCATCAAGCAGCATCTGTAAAGTGTTCTAAAGAGAAGCAATAGATGTCTACATTCGTGAAAAATAAACATGGATAGACTAGCATTATTTTAGTTTAGAATACCAGGAACATCTATGGCAGCTGCATGGTACTTTTGGAAGTCTTCCTTTCCCTTGGCAGTGCGATTGCCAATAGCCAGTCCAAATGTAGATCCATGAGGGTAGCCACCAATGAAGGCTTCTGGAAATAGCACCAGCTGTGAACCGTTTCCGGCTGCCTCCGCTATGAATTTCTCCGCTTTATCTGTAGCAAAATGAAGTGACGAAATTTACAAAATGCCACATGTCCAATGACATAATAAGATTTACTTCCTGTGTCCTATAATGAAGTGTATCCTAGAGATCAAGAGAAAATACAAAAAACATACACCTTTACTTTACTTCTTAAAAAAGACACTCATCCACATGATTGAAGGGGTTGCTTGATAAATGGCAGGTAACAATAATCTATCTACCAAATTTGTGGGGCCCTTTCCCGCACGCACACCAGCAACCTTATTGGCGCATATTGTTTCTCTTCTTTCCCTCCTCCCCACTCTTCTTCTTCTTCTTCTTCTTCTTCTTCTTCTTCTTCTTCTTCCCCAGCAAGCCCCTCCCCCACCCACCTCGACCCACTGCCCAAGCTCGCCGGCGACCTCCCCGCCCACCGGACATCTCCACCAGATGAACCTGCCCTCCCCTAACTTCGCCGAAGCACGACATCGCTGCATACCCCGCCTATCCAGTTGTCCTACCCTGCCCGCGGGCCGCGGCGCCGCCGCCTCGCTCACCACCAGCCACCACCAACGTGTCGTGGCCGCCGCCCCTAGCCGATTGGCTAGCAATCTAGAGTCGAGGTGATTCTTGAAGCCTCACCTGTCGACCAACCGTAACCCTAACCACCACCTCCACTACCGCCTTGTCCACTGCCCCGGCCACGGTGACCTCGCCACTGGCCGCTCCGCCCACCGCCTGTCCGCCCGCTACGCCGCTGCCCCTTCTTCGTTGATTCCGGTGCGTGGGGCGTCATGTGCCCAATACAGTTAGCGATGCACACGTACTGAATAGTGATTGTGCCAAATTTGCCCACCTTTTTTTTTCCAAACCTCTTATATTTATGAAAAATATTAATGCATATATATTCACTATATTAAAAGACAGAGAAAAAAGTTGTTAGAAAATATGACTCTAGTACTTGGTAGCAACTGAGGCGTCAAATTGTAGTATGCCCACAAAAGATATTACTTTCTTTGTTACATTTATAAAAAATATCACGATTTATACCACCAAATAGATTAGTTATCCTAATGATATGCATGTTTTTATAAATTCAGTTAAAATCAAGATTGTTTAAATTCTCGAAAAGCTAACTTTAGGACGAATGGAGTATTTTTTTTCTCTCGAATGCCAGTGTGCCGTCGCACCTCAAATACCTCATCTTCCAGGCCCTCCAAGAAAGAAAAACTGTCCACGCAAACTCATGCAGCACTATCTAACGAAAAGCTAATACAATTTGCTTTCACCATCTACCTCATTCACCTTGACAAAGCCCACCTGTCCCTCCATATATATGTCTAGGAAATTATATCAGCAGTAGTACGCGAGTAGCAGAGAAAAATGTCTCCTTGAAGTAGATGCCGCGTCATGTCAATCAATTACTGATACGAGTGTTCACTATTGGTAAAGCTTACTCTACAACATAACAACACTTACTGTCATAATTCAATTAAGGCCTTGTTTAGTTCCAAAAAATTTTACAAAATTTTTCAGATTCTCCGTCACATCAAATCTTTAGACGTATGCATGAAGTATTAAATATAGACGAAAATAAAAACTAATTGTATAGTTTGGTCGAAATTGATGAGACGAATCTTTTGAGTCTAGTATATGATCGGATAATATTTGTCAAATACAAACGAAAGTGATATTATTCCTATTTTGTAAAAAATTTTGGAACTAAACAAGGCCTAAACGATTTGGTTCACGAACCTCTACGAAGTACGAGCCATCACGCTAGACGCTACACAATCAAACTAGGCTAAACTAAACTAATTTGCACGAACAAAGTGCAAATTACACAGTCAAAGTAGGCGGATGCATGGGCGAGCTACTCCAACAACAAGCGCAAGAACAACGCGGGGGGGATTGGAGAGAAAACTTGCACGCACCGAGAGTGGCGGGGGTGTCGTAGAACACGGACGACGCCTGCACGACGGAGGCACGCACGGTTGTGGCGGCGGGCTGGTCAGCGCCGCCGTTCATCTCCACCTCCGGCGGGCTGATCACGGGCTCTTTGCCGGAGCTCGCTGGAGCGAGGGCCATCGTCGTCGTCTCCGGCCGGCTAGCTACTTATTATATATCGCGGCTCGATGTGAAGGAAGGAAGGAGAGGTGGATACCGGAGGCGAGAGAGGCCGTGCAGAGGAGCAGAACTGCCGGAGAGCACCAACCACTACCAGGCCAGTGGGCGGTTTATAATAAGGAAGGAGAAGGACTGAGAGCGGCAGCAGCAGTCTGCAGGTACACGAATGCAAGTTCGCATCAAGTATCATGTGTTATAAGATCTGTATTTTTTCTGCTAATCAAAAATGTTTTTCTTTCATAATAAATCAGCGAACAATACTTTCAGTCATGACTTTTCTTTTTCACGATCGGAAATTTAGTCTGTTTTTTATTAAAAAAGGATAACCAAATATTACAAGCGAAGTTGGACGAAGGCGAGAGACCAACACCCAGCAAGAGAACCTAGCTACTGGAAACCAAAATGCAGATTACATAGGACCAAAAAGCTACGACTAAGCTGTTGTCGGTAGAGAAAGCGAATGGGCTCATAATAGTTTTTCTCTCATAATATGTTGATAAACTTGTTTAGTTCCTCCCGATACCTGCAGGTTAGAACGAAAATTTGGATTATTTTTTTCCTCTCGCTTGTTCCCAATGTGTATATAGATCGGAGGAGATTGTTTTTCCCTAATAAGACCTCGTGCAGAGGACAAGCTTAGACAAATCGTTCTAGGTCAACTGAACTCTTTGCCCGTGTCAGGCTCTTCTTCCAAAACTTGTAAAGTGCTTATTGGCCTTTACAACGCATTCAATATTTAACTGGATGTTTGGTTTCAGGAATGGTTTATGGAATAAAATGTGTCATTTATCGTCATCTCATTTCTCATGAGCTAATGATTAGTATTAGACTATTAGTACTAGAAATGAAGTCATTCCGCTAAATTTGAAGGAATGGAGTCATTATGCATCACCTCTTCTAGAATGGAGTGCTTCATCTAACCAAACAACTTATAAATGATTTATAAATCTTCCTTATAACATAAACACGTACAAAGTTATAAAAGAGAGCTTCTAAAAAAATAGCAAACATGCATGTGCGTCGTAATGGATGAAAAAATGCTATCAAACGTTCATGGAAAATGGAAACAAAAAGTTTTGTATATCTATTTATCTCTCCCTTTCTTTATGAAACTTAAGAGCTACAATTTATTAATTTAATTAATGTCTATATGTATTACTTTGTGTTGATTATGACATGGACAGTATTCTTGTCGGGTTATGGGCTCTCAAGTCCATTTGCTCGAGGCACGGCCCAATTGAAGCCCGTGACCGTACCAGGTCGTGGTCCGTGTGCGTTTTGATATCTGTTCGTATTTTGGTTTGGCGGGGTCGAGGCGAGCGAAGGAGTCTAGGAGAGGTGGTATATCGCGATGACCTCCCTCCCTCCCATTTTATTTCTTTTGGCTCAAGGTCACGTGAGATTTCCAAGATGCATGGCTGCTAAGTCCGTAAAGAAAAAATGTCGAAAACTAGGGCCATTATTAAGGAAGTCAGTCTAGTTTATTCTGAACAGAAGTCTGCGACTACTTTCATGCAATGACAACTTGCAATTGTTATTATATATAGGATATGTGATCATTAGGTATTCAAGACGTCATTGCCCTATCCAGCGTTAGTCTTCTCTGATGCGGAAGTGAAGGAGACAGCAGGCTTTGGATCAGTCTTCACCACCAAACTCAGCACCTCAGGTCGCGAGTAGTGGCCCACCACGTCGAAATCAAACTTGGCTCGAACAATCTCTCCAAGGTCTGCAGAACCACATCAGCCAGCTTATAGTGAGAGTTGTGTGGGATAAATCATTCAAGCATATAGCTAGCATACCATGTCCTAGGACATATGACGATATGAACATAAGCGGGGTATTTTGAGTAGAATTTAGTGCTTGTTTGGCACAGCTCAATTTCATTAGTAAAGCTGTTTTTTTAGAAAATAGCTTTATGAGCAACTTTCTAGATGAAGCTGAGCTGTTTTGGAAAAAGTGTTTGGTAAAATAGCTTCATCAACTAATTCATGCATAGATGAGAGAGAGAAATGAGGGAGAGAGCTGCAATAAGCTACTTTTTTCAGCTTCATCCAACTCATCTCTTTGTGAGAGAAGAAAAACAGCTTCACCTATAAAGCTGTTTTAGAAATAAGTGTTTGGCAAAAAAAAACAGCTTGCTGTACCAAACAGGCCTAGTATGTGAATTCCCCGGTTTCTTACCCAGGTCAGCAGTGAGAAGGGCCTCACTTTCGTAGTTGGGACCTGCCAACACTGTTCCGGATGGTGAAATGATGACACTCCCTCCGGAACAAACAGCAGATTCCGGGGATGGCTCTTCCTCTAGGCCACCAAATGTATACTCAGGAGGGGGAGGATAGTTCTTTCGGTGACAGAACTGGCTCGCTGATAGCACAAAGCATCCCCCTTCAAGGGCAATATGTGTCATAGAAGACTGCCAACTTGGCATGCAATCAACTGTGGGGGCACAATATATCTGAATACCTGCACGAACATAGGAGGATTCAACAAGAAAGATAAACTCAAGTACACGAGACATTTTGAAATTTAGCATTGCGCCTTATGGTTCCAAAGTATATCCCAGCCCTCTTTATTTAAAATACAAATTCCAAGAAATAGGAATAATACCTTTGGCATACATGGCCGTCCTCATAAGTGGCATTCTGTTTTCCCAGCAAATGAGAGCACCGATTTTTCCAAGCGGAGTATCATAGACAGGTATTGTAGATCCATCTCCAAACCCCCAGAATACTCGTTCTAATGCAGTAGGCATGACTTTGCGGTGCTTCCCTAGGTATTTTCCCAGCGGATCAAAGGAGAGCACTGTGTTGTAAAGTGTATACCCTGCCCTCTCAACCACCCCTATCACCAGATACACCTTAAACTTTCCAGCTAATGCAGATAAGCGGGACACTTCTGGGCCTGCATTCATAAAATGTTTGTAAAGTGCTCTATAGAAATAACAGATGCGTACTACACACCATTTGTAACATGTAAAAGATATATCAAGAAGGAAGTGTAGATGACAGAAGGTAATGGTAGTACACGATATAAACTACAATGAGAATCATCTAAGGTAAAGCAGCAAAGTTAGAAACATGTTCAGTGCAAATTCTAGAAATAGCACTACCCTTTTTTTTGTGGGTAGAAATAGCACTACCCTACCATACATAGGAAGCATTTGGGAATGGTACTTAGTTGAATTGCAATACCAAGCATTAATGTGTTTTGTGTATTCATTATCAGAAAATTTGCCAGGAGTGAGAACAATGGATGCATATGCTCATAGAAGAAATTATGCTGTTTTTCAGGACTTCGCCAACCACATAACTCTACTTCCAAGGAATATTCCACCCCATTTCTCAACCTTCGAGGAACTAGGTTGTTTTCCATTAACAAGAAAATAAGCAACAGAATTCATGTTGAAGAGGACTCGAATATGGGTAGTTGAGATGCACAACCAAACCTCCCACTCCAACCTGTTCAGCTATGCTCACTTCCTCTACTAGTATCCTAAGACCTAAAATAGAAACTAAATGCATGTTTTAAGTGCTTCCGTTCAGTAATATGCAACCGGCATCAGGTGCAATATATCATCTTGCCGTGTGACCACAAATTAGAGGTCATCGCCTCCATTTTTATATTTTAATGGGGCAGAAAAGTAAGTTCAGTGCTTACAAATCCTTTGAGGTTTGTGCTTCATTCTTAAGACTGCAGTTCACACTACACCATTATTGTGAGCATATTATTATAATTACAAAAGGGTAAAGTTTCTACCCCAAAGAATAAAGCATGGTAATACTCATGAAAAATAATGTAGAACAAGGATACATTAACATCATTTAGAATACCAGGCACATCTATGGCAGATGCGTGATACTTCTGAAAGTCTTCCTTTCCTTTGGCAGTTCGATTGCCGATAACCAGTCCAAAGGTAGATCCATGTGGGTAGCCACCAACAAAGACTTCTGGAAACAAAACCAACTGTGAACCATACCCAGCTGCCTCTGCTATCAATTTCTCCACTTTATCTGAAACATAATGCAGCGAAGAAATTTACAAATCTCACATCTCTAGCACTACAAGACTTAAAGCTGATAAGGATATTTTTTTAAAAAAAAGAAAAAAAAATAAAGATGTGACCCTAGTACTGGGTAGGAACTGAGGTATCACATAGTATTAGGGGGTGTTTAGTTCCCCTTCTATTCCAAAAATTTTTGGGTTTTGGTCCATCATTTTGCATAATGGAACTAAACACCATGTGAAATTTTTGGCAAAAAGTTGGTTATTCTCTATTTTGGATTTTGGCCACAAGAGGACAAAAACGCCTCAAGAGGCCCTCATGAGAGCAATAAATTCTGCATTTTGGATGGAACTAAGCATAACCTTGAAAATTTTGGCATTTTGCATTCCATCATTCCAATGTAGTTGACATTTTGCATTTTTTTGGAACTAAACACCCCCTTAGTAGGAAGCCCATAAAGGTTCTATTTCCTCAAATGCCTGTGTGTCGCACCTCAAATACCTCATCCTCCAAGCTCCAAGCAAGAAAAACTGTCCACGCAACACACACCACTATAGCATTCCTTTTCCTATCTAGTCTAGCTGATTCACCCTGAGAAAACCAATAGCTTCATATGTCTAGGATCATCATCACCAGTAATAGAGAACGATGTCTCCTTCAAAGTAGATGCCATCATGTCAATCAACTGCTACTCTATATTGGAGAAATGAAGCTACACACACTGTCACTATTCAACTATAAACGATTTTTCTCAACAACTTTTACGAGTACTAGCCATCACTATACACAATTCAGTAAGCTGGTTTTGCCGAGACAAACAAGCGAACACCTCGCGCGCAGAACCAATCTAAACAGACGCACGGTCGAGACAACGAATCGAACATCACAAGCGCTACTGTAACAACTGCAACGGGTAGAGAGAGCAAAATTACACGCACCGAGAGTCGCAGGGGTGTCGTAGAACACGGACGACGCCTGAACGACGGTGACCCGCACCGTTGAGGCGGCCTGGTCGGCGCCGGCATTCATCTCCACCTCCGGGATCACAGGCTCGCTACCGGACCTCGATGGGGCCAGGGCCATCGTCTCCGACTGCTAAGCAACCGCCTGGGGGTCTGGGGTCCGGGAGAGGGCGACCACGGACGGCGGGCTACTTGTCGTGCTTCTTGCGGAGGTAGTCGCGGACGAACTGGTCCCGAGCGAGCGTGCGAGCGCGCTGGGGCTCGACGTGGACGTAGGAGAGGTGGATGCCGAAGGCGAGGAGGCCCGCGCCGAGGGCGAAGAGGGAGGCCGTGGAGAGGAGCTGCCGGGAAGTGGACGGGGAGCACCACCCCATCCGTCAGCAGGGGGAGTGGCGGCTTTGTGGAATTGTGGGGAAAAGGGTTTGTCAGTCCACATTTCACCTCGCGTGGAACATCACAGTCCGACGGCGCGACCACCCAGAGCAGGCGCGCGGAGAGACGGCAGTAGTGCGGCTTCGGATCGGGGCTCTGCGGGTTCAGGTTTGATTTTTGTCCCACGGTCCACGGATTTCGAGTTCAGGGATCCTAAATTTATTAGGTTTGATTTTATGTTTCGGTTTCTACCTGTAGATATCCAATGGAGGTCAAAATAGATTATTTAGAATAAAAGCTCGTGTGTTTTATTAATAAATTGTTTATGTAAGCTACTATATTTGTTCTAAGTTGAGTCATGAAATTATGTGTTGTTATTACTCACTCCGTATCCGAATTTATTAATGCTTTATTAAGAAGTAATTAATTAAGAATTAGTTTTACGCTTCTGCTTCTAATAAATATGGTCACGACTGTATTTCTTTTGCGAAACAACGCTCAAATGGTCGGTAACGTATCTAGTGCAAACCATAACCCTCATGAAAATCTATGCAAACTACGACAAAAAAGTCGTCTAAATTTACCAAACAAATCACACATGTAGATGATACACAACCTTATAAAATATCTTGTCCAAACTCGAATTCATTTGTGAGATATAAAAATAATAATTTTCTAACAAATCCTGTGGATAGCTTTCTAGCTTAAAATTTGTTATTTTTATATCTCACAAATAAGGTCGAGTTTGGACAAGATATTTTACAAGATTGTGTATCATCATGTCATCTACATGTGTGGTGTTTTTGGTGAATTTAGACGACTTTTTTGCCATGATTTGCATGGGTTTCACGAATATTGTGGTTTCCATCAGGTACATTCCCGAAATGGTCAGGACAACGAGGTTTCCTCAGTCGTGAGGTCCGAGGTTCGACGCCCGGCCGGGTCTTTTTTGGTTGCGGGGGGAGGAATTTTTGCATTACCTTGTTTCTATGCTTGCTGTCACTACTCCCTTGCTTTGGTTGCCTACTAGCGAGCGATGAATGTGGGTGAGGAACAAGGAGAATGTGGGGGAGGAACAAGGAGCGCACACACGCGTTGAATGCGTCCGGGAGCGAAACGGACGGCTTGCTTAGGGGCAAACATGTCAACAATACACCGCGAGGGAATACAACGACAGCCTTTGTGAAAACAGAGCTAGAGCCCAGAATTCAATAAAATCGGGTATGGAGGGAGTACCTCTTATTTATACATGTGAATATGTAACATATATCATGCCTATGTTGTTAGAACTTCATATTGTTTTCTTGTATTGCCTATAGGAGTGGGTTTTAGGTTTCAGGCAACCAATTGAGTTCCTGAGATTCACCAAGTTTGGTTTTGGATTTGGATTTATCACTCGAAATAGTGTTTGGGGGGTGGTTTTGGGTTCTGTTGTGTTTCTGGTTTGGGTCCGCGAAGACTCAACCCAACCCGCGTGCCTCCTCTTCTGGCTTTGGATCTAGTTGAATTCGAAACATCCAAAGATGCAAGCTCAGCAAATCATGTAAAGTGCAAACCACTTATTACATGTAAACATGGAAACCAATTCAAAAACATACTTAGGTGGCTCAAACAATTTTAAAAGTTGGCATACTTATAGTGCATATAAAATATGTATCCACACGCAAAATTTGATATATAAACTCAAACTATAAAAGATAACGTGAAAATTGGGGTGGCTAAGTAAGGCCATGCGAGTTTGTCTATAATTTACGAGACAAATCTTTTAAGTCTAATTAATCTATGGTTGGATAATAATTACCAAATACAAACGAAAATATTACAATACCTTAAAAAAATTCGCGAACTAAAAGATTAGTTGATGGATATGAAAATCAATGGTACGAGAGTGACGTTTGGAGAGAGAAAAGTAACGATGAGTCCAATATATGTGGCTTGCGCTGCCATAATTGATGGCTCCATCCATCCTAAGCTACATGGATACCACTTTGTACTCAGGCTAATGTTTCTTGTAGCCTGTGTTGGTGAAGGCCTAAGAATCAGCGACCAGCGGCTGCATGTCATCTTGAGACTCAAACAGTTTGCATCGGGCCTTCCTATAGGTCCACTCCAAAATCCCAAAATTTTTCAAGATTCCCCGTCACACTGAATTTTTAGACGTATGCATAAAATATTAAATATAGACGAAAATAAAAACTAATCACACAGTTTGGACGGAATTTATAAGACGAATCTTTTGAGCCTAGTTAGTCCATGTTAGACAATAATTATTACAAACAAACGAAAGTGCTACAGTATCGCGAAATTTTTTCGTAAACTAAACACGGCCTAAATCTCTGCCCGTTTTCTGAGGAAACGTCTGCCTGTCATAGCTGACGGGCCTTCCTAAATCTCTGCCCGTTTTCTGAGGAAACGTCTGCCTGTCATCGCTGAGGAGCAGACAATCGGTAACATTGCGTTCAAAAGATACAGCCCTAGCCCGTCCCTGCAGCTAACATTCCCATTAACCTTTTACCGCTATTAAGATTAGCATCTCTTGCACGGGCGCATCAGGTTGAGACAACTGATCACACGCCAAGAGTGCATCAGTAGGATAACGAACTCGCTTTTTTGCAGCCACGACATCCAATCACTACCAAATCTACAATGCTAGGGCAAGTCCCAAAATTCCCAAATGTGCCACAATAAACACCTAGGTATCCATACGGTCCACAAGAACGTGCATCACATAAACAAGCTGCAGAGAGTATGTCAAATACAACATCCATCCACATCTTACGTTATCTCACTTGTCTACAGAATGCATTCAGGAGGGTTCAAATGTAAGCACCACATGTCACTGGAGCAGATCAGTTTACAGAGTGATAAAACTAAGACAAGCTTCAGGCTGGCTGCTCATAAGTGATGCTGCTATTGTTGTTCGAAACAGTAAATCGTCAACAGGCAATTTACTCCACCTCTTCCAAGAAATCCTTGATCTCTGCTGGGCTTAGAACTCTGTATTGTGTATATGGAAACTGTTAGTTCTCAGGAAACCATTTGGTTGCAAGGAGTTTGTAATATCATCGAATAGCTTTAGATTGCAACAACAAAAACAGAGTAAACACAAACACTTCCCCTACAGCTAGAGGGGCATAAGTTGCATAATCTCCATAAAGTCATGGAGCAAATGAATGATGCAATAATTTAATCATTTGATGAGGCAAGAGGAACATGAAGTCATGAACCAAATAAAAGTGGCAGTAAGATTGAGTCTGTGCAACTTACTTGAACTCACGGTCAGCTCGAATAATTCCAATTTCAATATTGTTGGAGGAAATTTGCCCCTCATATCTGCGAGTCCAAGATCCAGAACCAATTAGTAACTACTTAGAATGTTTCTAAACTAAGCAAATACAAGTGGGATGTGATACCCTTCTTTCAGAGTCAAAATAGCAGTGTGGATGGCATCATCAAGCTCCATATCTTCAGTGTATCTACAATGAAACCACAAATATAACATGTGAAATCAAAGAGAGAAAGGATGATCTGTTATGGCATACGTGCTGCTTATATTAATCAATGATGAGCTACATAAAATCAACTGGGACTTATTTACAATAGGATGGAAGAAAATTATCAGCAGTACTATATCACAAATCACAACAGTGTTTAGAGCAAGTGCACAACATTATTACACATTGAGACTGTACCTCTTTTCAAGAAAAGTCTTTGCATTGGACACATTTTTTCCCATGGCTGATGCTTTCCAGGAGAAGTATGATCCTGAGGGATCAACCTGAAGAAATAGCCAACAATGTCAGTTGTCCTGAATTTATGAAGGTATACATCATACCGTATCATGGTGATTGTTAGCACAAATGTACACATTCCACTTTATAAGTACTACGTGTGATGATCTCTTGTAAGTTATGACTAAATGACATGTGGGAACAACATATAAATTTGTGAGGTTGACATTTTGTGTTAAAAGTAGGCATTAGAATGATGGGAGTAAAAATAAACAGGTTTCTATATTGTAGCTTCTTCAGTATACCTGATACAACTGTGGGCCATTGTCATCATACCCAGCAATCAGCAATGATACTCCAAATGGTCTTACACCACTGAAACAACCAAGGATAAAAAAGAAACTCATTAGCATATACCTATCTCAGGCTTTCACTAATCACCTTAACACCAAACAATAGAGGCTAGTACGTGTTTTGACCAGATGGTGTATATCCCAATAACCTCTTAGTTTAACTTTTTGTTCAAAGCCATCACAACGACATCAAGTGCACCAATAAATGAAAATAGCTACTAAATGCTATATATATGTGCACATTTTGTGTATGATGCTGGTTGACTTGCTTGGTAAGTAAATAATATTAACCCTCAACCACTAAAAATCACCAATTAATTTAAAATCAATAACTGGATGGCACACAGGGATACTATAAGATCTATAGAAGTGACCGCAATACATTTAGGTAATGTATAAATAAGGGACTAAAAACAGCTAAAACAATTCAATGCTATGTCAAGTGTATACTTTTAATATCAAAAAATTTAAATACAGATTGTATTATATGAGCATGCAGACAGTCCCGTAAATATGAACAGCTTTTTTTTAAAGAATAATACTAAATTAGGCAGTGCATGCCATTATTATTGTATGCAGCAATGGGCAAATGGAAGTAACTAAGTCTAGTTACATACCCTGACTGTGTGAACTCCTGCATGACAGCAGCAGTCTCTCGTACAAGCTGAGTTACAGGTATGTGCTCCTGCATTTGACAATGAAATAATAATTAAAAACACATTTATCTACTTGACAGCAAGCTTGCAGAAGACAATGTTTTTAAATTTACAAATTCATTTCAAATGATGTATTTAATATATGAGAACTTTTTTTAATTATCCTTGAAAAGATACAATGAGGTACCAAAATGAAAACATGAACTTAGTACCTAAGGTATCCAATTTAGCCTAGGTACCAAAAATTTATGCCACCCTACCTAGATACGATCATACATTTCAGGTACCTCTAATGACTGTAAGATGTCTCTTACCAGATATTGAAATATTTTCCAAAAATCTAAACTAAACAAGTTGCCAAAAGGTATACCTTGTACAACCGATAATACTGTTGTGCCTGCTTTCGACTTTTTCTCACCAGAACACGGAAATCTGGACCCATCCCACTGAAAACAGTACAAGAAAAGTGCATGAACAAAACATAATAGAGAAAGACTTGGCAATTGAGAAGATGCACTAAAGGTCCATAGCTTCAACAATCACATTAAACTTCAACACAATTGTAATGTATTCTAGTTCCAAAATAGAAAATAAAAATGAATAGAAGATCAACCAAGACAGTGTGTACCTATAGACAACTCCAATATTTGGTGTTAGTGCCTGAATCTTTTGCACCTAGAAAGTATTTCAAGCAGGTATGTGTTTAGCACTTGGAATAGAAAAAGGTCAAGAATGAGGCAAAAGAGAAAATTAAAAAAAAAATTAGGTACACATACAGATGTTTCATCCACTAAAATAGAAGGCAGTTTCTTCTCAGTGGCGATGACTACACCATTGGCAGCTGCAAACATGACATTTCAGAATTAACTAAGAGGCACAAGTAAAATAAAATGGTTGTACTGCCTAAACAGTGACCATGTATACTACATAGAACACAACAATTCGATTGAAAAAAAAAAACAGTTTGGCGAATCATTACACTACAGTCAAATATCATGTTAGTTAGGAAATTCAAATAACAATGGTCATGAGGTTTGAAATAACTTTTAACTTCCACAGCCATCTTTGGCTGAGTGGCACCATTAGTTGATTTCTGTGCAAGTGTGTTAGTCAGTGCTCCAGATATGAAGTGGGCACAATTTTCAACAGTCCCCATTCCATATTGAAGCATCCAAACAAAAATAGATCCGCATTAACTTCTACAGCATGATAATAAGCAATACAAAGAAAGAGAAAATGGGCAGATTTAAGCATACACATGCAGGAAAATTAGGGAAAGTTTGTCAAATGTATTAGCACCAATAGACGTCAAGGAATTTACAAACCCAACCTCAAATGACTTCATAATACGCATTAGATTAGAGAAATAATCTTAATAGTGACAAAAATTGGTATAATAATAATCTTTGATTAGCCAGTTTTTTTTTTTTTTGTGTGTGTGTGCGCGCGTGCGCTCTCCTCCCAACCTGAGCTTATGAATCAGAATCATGCAATGCAGGAAGCAATCATCCATACAACTTGGAAACAGCTGAAATTGTGTGTAGGTATCTAGGATATAAGAAAATCACAACTATATACCCAGTTGAAATCACATCTAGGTATCCTCAATTAACACTATGATGCTAACGAGAAAGGATGAAAGGCCTAAACAAAGCTAAGACACAAACACACGAGAAAGGATGAAAACCCTGATCAAAGCGAAGACACAAACACACGAACACAAACCCAAAATAATACACTTCACCAAGAGGACCATAATTCTAAACCCTCCACAATGCCCTAATGTTGTGCACGAGATAACACGTCATAATGCGGTTTCAAATTGGTCACGAACTTGTCGCTACCTAGCAACGACAAAATACCAACATAAGAAATCAGAGGGGTGAGAGCGGATTACTGCACAGATCGAACCTTTGATCCCTAGCGAGGTCTGCCCGGATCCGACAGCCGTGAGCGCGTGCTCGATCTGCACAAGCTTTCCCGACGGGCTGCAGCGAAATCAACCAAAAAAAAGCTCACATCAAACCACCGTAACGACGCAAAATCCCCCCGATCTCGATGGAGGAGACGAGCAAGCGAGAGACGTGGAGAGGGGAGCACGAACCTGAAGGTGGTGAGGGAGAAGGAGTACTGGCTGTCACCCATGGCCGCAGCGCGCAGTCACCTCGTTGGCTCTTCCGGGCTGGAGTATCGGCGATTCGTGACGAGGTTTTGCTGCTTGCGAGGGAGCGAGGCGGCTGAGGACGAAGGGGAAGACGGGACGACGAGACGGGGTGGAGTCGCAGGAGGAAAAGGAGAGTGGAGTGTTTCGCAAGAAGAAACCTTTTGGGCTGGAGTCCAAGTTGGATATGGGCCGGTTATCTGAGTTGGTGACGAAATAGAGTTTGCAGCTGGGCTGAGGCGGGCCCACCGCTTCCACTTCTCCAATTCCACTTCCACATTCCCCGGTTCCTTTCCTTCCCCCGATTACCTTCTCCGACGGCCACTGCCCACCGTCGCTGCAGCAGCAGCTCCTCCCTGCTCTCCGGTGACTTTCCCCACGCCGGAGTCGAGCCCCCGGTGCCATAAGCCCAAGGTTCGATTGGTACGCTCTATTTCTTCCCGAATAACACGTATCTTTCCTTCGGTACGTATACGGTTGAGGTTGAGAGAAGATTTAAGGGCGTTGAGGAAAGTATTGGCTGATGTCGTCGGGTCAGGGGAATTGAAGTTCTGGCCGGTTTCCGGTGCGCGATTTGTTGTGATTCGGCTGGTATCCTGATTCCGGTGCTGCCCGCCAGGCGATGGTCGATCTGATGAGCGGGGCAGGCAAATACCCAGATCGGTGGCACCGGCGTTTAGAGTTGAAGAGGAGCTGGGGTAGATTGGCTTGGGTTCTTGATTAGCACACACCGTTGTGGATGCTTGACCTTGCCATGATTTAATATCTTTAAATTGTGATTCATGTATTTGGGTAGATGATATTGTACGATACTGGCGTCCTGGACTGTAGTTTGAGGAACACATTTAATTTTACCTTCACTGGAGTATGATGGTAGAATGTGATCAATAAACATTTAATTTTACCTTCACTATGTGTTTGTCATGTAGTCAGGGGTCCAATTTTTGGTGTTCCAGTCATTTTTCCCATTTGATGAGAACTTGTTGCTGAGTGGCTTGTTCGTGACTTTTGTGTATTATTACAGCTTTTTAAATCTAACTCCATGATATTGATCTTAGTTTTGTCTTTTGTTGTCCGTGACAAGCTCATTATAGTTCATTTTCACTATAAAGTTTCACTGAATCTTTCTGACTTAGTCTTATTTCTTATTTTGCCAGCGTTTAGTGACGCCTTTGCCTATATCAGCCCTGTGGTCATAACTCTCTAGCAGAGAAAGGAGAAGATGCAGGTGAGTTCGCAATTGCTCCATGACCACATTGATTCCACAGCCGTGCAATATGCCAGTAATCCTGCAAATTTGAATTGATCATGTTTTCGTATGCTACTTGATGCAGCAGTTATGCCACTATAAAAGATCTTACAGCTAGCAATTTGTATTTCACAGGGAGTTGTGTGATTTTTTCCTGTTACCACTAGTTTGTTGTGTATCGGTTCAAGTCTGTGTCTATCATAAATATAAAATCAACTAACGATGAATGAGATGAAGCTGTTAATTACTTACAGTATGATGTTATAGTCAAGCAGGAAAATTCTCCATGCTACATCAATTCCTGCACCACACGGCCACACCCATCGGATATTTTGCGCCACAACCCACAAGGGTTCTTAAAATGAAACCTAAACCTTTTTGGCAATACCTTTTATCTCTAGGCATCTAGGGCAAGACTTTTCAAGGAGTACAAGGAGGTACAGCGAGAGAAGTCAGCTGACCCTGATATCCAATTAATATGTGATGATTCTAACATATTCAAGTGGACTGCTCTTATCAAGGTAACTTTTTATTGCAGTAATGGGCAAGATCAGCCGTTTACTATTTCCTCTTCTAATTATCTACATTTATGTGGTTAGGGCCCTTCTGAAACACCTTACGAAGGTGGTGTGTTTCAACTTGCGTTTGCAATTCCAGAGCAGTATCCTCTGTTGCCTCCTCAAGTTCGATTTTTGACCAAAATTTTCCACCCAAATGTGCATTTCAAGGTTATTAAAACTGTGTTGCCCTGTTTTATCATTTATTATCTGAATCTTCAAGATGAAGGGGTAATTTCTGTTTAGTTACATTTGTTTTCCTTTTTTCTGTTTTTAGACAGGTGAGATTTGTTTGGATATATTGAAGAATGCATGGAGCCCTGCATGGACCCTTCAGTCTGTTTGTAGAGCGATAATTGCTCTGATGGCCCATCCTGAACCAGACAGCCCACTTAACTGTGATTCAGGTACCTCTTTCTTCCTACTTATGAATTTTTTATGTACCATTTGTCCATGTTCATGTTCTCACTCTATATCAAACTACACTAGACGAAAACTATGACATTCTACTACTTTCTTTGCTATCTTTCTGAATTAGACTGAAACGATAAAATATTAATCTAAATGTTGTAAACTTCAACATATGGTACTTAAGGACATATAAGAAATACAGAGTATTAAGCTATTGCTGTAATGGAGGCCTGAGCCTCTAGATGAGAATACATATCAAGTATGAGGACTCAGGAGTGACATCTCAGCAAGGGAGCCACTCTTAACTCTAAGGCGGTAACCAAAAGGAGGAAAAAATGCCATTCCGAGTTATCAAATGTAGTAGCAGAACTGCTATGTAATGGCACAGCTGATTTGAAGGAGCAGTTGCATTACAACTTTGTAATACAACTAGCTCTTGTAACTTCTATTTCTAATTATTCTACACCAGTACAATATGGTCCTACCAAAGTCAGAGACGCTGGTCCTTCTCGTTTTCCAATCAATAGATATGTTTGTTGTCTTTATGGATTATTATTTTTTGCCCGTAAAGCAAAGACGACACCTTCATCTCACTGGCTTTTAAAACTTACCTAGGTATTTCCCTTCTCTTAATATGATTTGGATTTCATCAGTGGACTCTTTGCTAGCATGAGTTATCAATCATATAACATGGTTCTTCACTGTGAACCAAAACATGGACCAACTGAAAGATTGAACATAATAACTAATGAACATGGACTGATCTACTATTAGAACACCTGATGGACAAAGCATGTAGCTTCTGCATTTTGCAAGATCTCTTTCTGATTAATCATGCACTGCCCGAGACGAACCTATTTGATAATATTGTAAATATGTCTGAACTTTCTGGCTATCTTTTTGCCCAATGATAGGCAATCTCCTGCGGTCGGGTGATATCAGAGGCTATCAATCAATGGCCCGCATGTATACAAGGCTGGCGGCCATGCCAAAGAAAGGTTAGCTGTAGAACATATGCCAGGCCAAGAGCATATGGCAGTCCATGCATCGCTACATGTTGTCAGGTCTGCCTTGTGCTGTCTATGAACTTTGTGGTTCTTGTTTCCTAAATCCTAACCATTCATATGCGTGCGTGCGTGCGTGTGTGTGTGTGTTTTCTTGGGTAGATGGGACAAAACCTGGATTCCTGATGCTTGGTCTGTGATGTAATAATAAGTCCTGGAATTCAACAGTTGCTACAACTGATCTATTGTAGTGCTCTGTATTTCTGTCGGTTTCTGCTGCAACACTCTGAAGGTCTCCTGTTTCATACTCCCCCCGTTCCAAGTCGTTCTGGCTTTTCTAGATATATAGTTTTGCTACGCTCCTAGATATACATTATGTCTAGATACTTAGTAAAACTATATATTTATATTTAGAAAGCAGGCAGAACAACCTACAAATTTGGAATGGAGGGAGCACTATATATGCTGTCAGCTATTGGGACATTCTTGGAGTAGACATTTTTTAGGGACACATTCAAGAGGCAGCACAACACGTTGTGATTGTGATCAGCACTATGACTTTTATTCCTGAACCTTTTTTCCCCCAATCGAATTACAATTACATCTTTGGTAGAAGGCGAAAAGGAAAACCCCAGATCAGCCAGCTTTGCCGGACAATGGGCGG
>Ga0182004_10000044_pt1 | contig 42429 bp, 29 predicted proteins | sample Sormic07211540_1_FD_120479 | JGI IMG/M metagenome (GOLD analysis project Ga0182004, IMG submission 120479) | Endophyte microbial communities from Sorghum bicolor roots, Mead, Nebraska, USA - 072115-40_1 MetaG | ecosystem: Host-associated > Plants > Roots > Unclassified | place: USA: Nebraska...
ATGTCTAATTATTAAACTCAAAACATTCGTCTCGCCAGATAAACTATATAATTTATTATTATTATTATTTAATGCTTTATGCATACGTGATAAGATATATTATAAAATTTTTTAGATAGAGGTTGAGATAAAAGTATGTACAACCACGCTTCGTGTTCAGTGAAAAGTTATAGAAACCGTAATATTTTTATTTGTATTTAGTAATTATTATTTAATTATATACTAATTAGATTTAAAAGATCAGTGTTATAAATTAGAGGTAAATTATATAATTAGTTATTATTTTTTATTTATATTTAATATTATATATATACTATAAAATTTGATATGATAGAGAAAAAGTTTTTAATTTTTAGGTGTAACTCAACAACGCTCTCACAAGTTTTAAAAAAAAAAGTGCCGGAGGGGAAACTGGAGCCGGGTACTCGTTCTCCACTGGCCAACTGCTTGCGCCGACTGGTTGAATGAGCAGGGCGTCACCGTCACAGGCGCGCGCGGTCAAAAGTCAAAACTCACTGCAAAGTGCAGAAGCAGCGTCAACTCTTGCCACGCTACTGCTCGTCCTGCTGCAAGCTTCCACTCGCTGGGACTCTGCTAGCTACCGCCACAGCACAGTACGTCCTCACTTGGCAACAGCATCCCAGCAGCTGTCTTTGGCCTTGTTTAGTTCACTCTGAAAACCAAAAAATTTTAAGGTTCTCCGTCACATCGAATCTTGTGGTACATGCATGAAACATTAAATATAGACGAAAACAAAAACTAATTATACAGTTTAGCTGTAAATCACGAGACGAATCTTTTTATCCTAGTTAGTCCATGATTGGATAATATTTGTCACAAACAAACGAAATTGCTACAGTATCGAAAACTTTTCACTTTTCGAAACTAAACAAGGCCTTTGTAGTAGCAGCAACAGACTTCCTTGCTAATCGTGCTAATCGTGCTTCCGTACCAGGGCAGGCATAAATGGGGGAGGATCAGCGAGCCTAAACACCTCCCAATCAAGCATCAGCATAAGCATAAGCCACAAGCCAGGTGAGGACCGACCGAGCGATGAGGACGTGAGGGGGCCTGAGGGGTGGTCAGCCGGTCGGTCAGGAGCAGTGTTCTCGGTGCCGGCGGCACGCGGAGCACTGTAGTACTAGTACATGTGCGACCGATTGCACGCTGAACCAGTAGCCGTACTCGACTAGTAGAGCCGAGTGGAAGGAAGCAAGGACACAGAGAATTGACAAAAATCACGCAAGGGCGAGGCGAGGCGAGGCGAGGCGAGGAGGAGAGAGAAGCAAGAGCAAAAGCTGAAAAAGAGGAGCACCACTCGTGGGGTGGGGGTTAAAACCCCGAGAACAAACTCGGGAGCCGAGCAGCAGCGGCCAGCCGGAGCGAGCGAGACCGAGGGCGAGGACGCAAGCAGCGAGACGAGCGAGCGTGCAAGCAAGCAAGCGAGCGAGCGAAAGCTATACCAGAGCAAGTCCCTCCCTGCAAGGCGGCTGCAACTGTTCCAGGCTTCCCAGCTATCCCCTCCAAGACCCTCTGCTCTCTGCGTAGTAGTAGCAGTAGTAGTAGTAGTATTGGCAGAGCAGCCGCAGCCGCGCCCGCGCGAAGCGAAGAGCGGGGAGCGAAGGGGAGAAGCGGCGGCGAGCGAGCGAGCGGGCGAGCATGCTCTTGGCGCCCCTCCCCGGCTTTGGGCGGATCTGCCGGAGGACGGCGGCCGGGGCGCGGTGCTAACCGCCCTCGCCGGAACTCGCGGCCGCGGGATCTGACGCCGCGCCTGCCTCCTCGGATCGATCGACCCCAGCGGCGGCGGGCGGTTGCCGAGGCGCCAGCGCCGGCGGGTTCTCTCGGCTCTGGGACAAGGTAAACTTTTGTTGCTCTGCGCATTCCCGGTGCTTAAACATCGCAGCCCAGACCGACCTTTCCAACCAAGTGACAGACTTGTGCTCCTTCCTCTTCTGATTATAGAAGGGAAAGATTGCGCCTGCGCTTGCTTGGGCGCCGAGCTGGTGGCGGTAATCTTCGGGAGCCGCAGGCCCGCAGCCGCGGCGCGCCGGTGGAGAAAAAAAAAAAAGAGCGGTGACTTGGCGAGGAGGAACTTGGGAAAGCAGCGAATGGGTTTCGGGAAGGCGCTGTGATTTGGCCTGAAAAGGAGGAACCTTTCCTTCCTCTTCGCCTTCCTTTGCCGGCCGCTCTTATATCGCCCTCCTCATCAGATCGGCGGCGGCGGCCTCGTTGCTGCTTCTTCCGCAACGGGCGAAAATGAGGCTCTCGTCGTCGTCCGGCAGCGTCATCCCGGCGGCTCAGCCGGGCTCGCCGGAAGGTACTCCGCTCTCCTTCGCATGCTCTGCTCTGCTTTTGCTGCGCCGACTTCGACTTCTCGCTGGCGTCTTGTTCATCATCACTCATTAATGCTCTTTCCGTTCGTTGTTTCCTCTTCCGTATTAGTTTCGGAGTTGGAGTTGGAGGACTGCTATTTGGTCTCTGTTTGCTCCTAAATGCCTCGCTTTAAAGTTTAAACCTGCTCTTTGGCTGTGTGTGTGTGTGTGTTCCTGCAGCAGTGACCCAGTGCGACGTGTTTGATTTGGGAGGGTTATCTGGATTTTTTGTTTTGATGATTTCTTTTCAAGGCGTTACTGTCACGAACTGGAAACTGTTTTTTTCTTTCGATTTTGGTCCCCTTTTTTCTTTTGTCTATTATTAGTTCTTGCTGTATGTTGATTTCTTGATCTTTCTCCATCCCGGGAATAGATTGATATGTATTTCCACGCGAGTGGTTGATTGTTTTCAATTAAGATGTAAACATAGTTACCTTGCCATTCCAGTTTAAGGGCACTTATTATGAGTTAATACCCCTGCTTGATTCTCCCTTGATATTTCGTTCCTGAAGTGGATGTTGTACCATCCACTTTCTGAAACATTTTCTTTTTGTTGGCAAAAGCATATGTCACCAGTTCGTTCTCCCTTGATATTTCGTTCCTGAAGAAACTTGCCGTATTGAAACTTGTTCTCAAAACAAAACAAATACTTTTGCCATTACAGCTGTGGAGGAGCACAAGTGCCTGAACTCGGAGTTGTGGCATGCCTGTGCCGGTCCGCTTGTTTCCTTGCCCGCGGTGGGTAGCCGGGTCGTGTACTTCCCTCAGGGCCACAGCGAGCAGGTTTGTGCACAAGCTCACCATGCCCGTGAATCCTCCTATGTCCTCTTCCAGTTTGGCTGTCAAGCTCAAACCCCCAATTATCCCCTTCCAGTATTTCCAAAACTCCAAAAAATCTCCCTTTTTTACACTTGTTTTTTTTTGGTCAATTTCTGCTGCAGGTAGCAGCATCAACTAACAAGGAAATGGAGTCTCAGATCCCCAATTATCCTAATCTGCCGCCACAGCTTATATGCCAACTGCATAATGTGACGATGCATGTAAGTTTTGGAGCCTTGGAACACTCTCTACTTAAGCTGAGTAATTTTAGTTGTGTTTCATTAGCAGTGTAATTCCCTTCTTTCAGGCTGATGCAGAGACAGACGAGGTATATGCACAGATGACACTGCAGCCACTCAACCCGGTAAATTATATTGTTTCTGCCTACTTGTCATAAAACATGCAAACTCCCCTTGGTATCTATGAAGAATAATTTTTGGTTTGCCTTTTTGTGCAGCAAGAACTGAAGGACCCATATTTACCTGCAGAATTAGGTTCGGCCAATAAACAGCCAACAAACTATTTCTGCAAAACATTAACAGCAAGTGACACAAGTACCCATGGTGGGTTCTCTGTTCCCCGTCGAGCAGCTGAGAAAGTGTTTCCTCCACTGGTATGTGCAACTTCTCTCAAGTTCCAAGTTCATTATGTATGTTCCTCCACAGATTTATCTAACTTGCCAAATACTATGTAGGATTTCACCCAGCAACCTCCATGCCAGGAGTTGATGGCAAAAGATCTTCATGGCAATGAGTGGAAATTCCGTCACATCTTTCGTGGTGAGCAGTTTTTATTTTTCCTTTTTACTCTTTGCTGTGCATTCAATGGTAAAGGCTATTGCATAACCATCTAAATACTGTCCTTAATGCAGGTCAGCCAAAGAGACATCTTCTAACTACAGGTTGGAGTGTCTTTGTAAGTGCAAAGAGACTTGTTGCTGGTGACTCTGTCCTTTTTATCTGGTATGTTCATACTTCTGGCATTCCAAACAATCACTTATCCTCTCTTTTTTTATCTCCTTCCCATCAGATAGTTTCATTTTCTTTCATTTATAAGTCTCATTGCCTTGTCAGGAATGACAATAACCAGCTTCTGCTTGGAATTCGTCGGGCAAATCGGCCGCAAACTGTCATGCCATCTTCAGTCTTATCAAGTGATAGCATGCATATTGGTCTTCTTGCTGCAGCTGCTCATGCTGCTTCGACAAATAGCCGGTTTACAATTTTCTACAACCCAAGGTAGAACATCTATAATCACTTATTTATTTGGGCATTTTTCCTGTCAAATGTTTTAACATTTGTTTTTGCAGGGCAAGCCCTTCAGAGTTTGTCATACCGCTTGCAAAGTATGTTAAGGCTGTGTATCATACCCGTATATCCGTGGGGATGCGCTTCAGGATGCTTTTTGAGACAGAAGAGTCTAGCGTTAGGAGGTAAGTTCAAATCTGTTTGCAACTTCCTTTGTATGTTTTACTTTTACCTCTTAGTTCATTTGCTTTCTTTCTTTATCATTTTCCTAGACATTGCCTTTGTCTAGTTTTGAGGATTACTGCATTCACCAACAAGATCTATAGCTTAGGCCACATGTCAATAAGTGGTATTAGCAGTCTAACCAGATCAAATACATTCAATTCCAGATACATGGGAACAATTACCGGAATCAGTGATCTTGATTCCGTTCGGTGGCCAAATTCACATTGGCGTTCTGTTAAGGTATATTTTGGACCTGGGCTTCTCTTGTTTCCTCTGCTTACTACAAGCCCTTGTCAACCATTTCGTTGTGTTGCAAATTTTTAGTTGATAATCATGCTACTGCAGTACTCAATTAAAGTTTGTTCTGTCAGATACGTACTTCATGGTTTTGTATGGTCACAAAATTTACCTGTGAATGAATATAGGTTGGCTGGGATGAATCAACTGCTGGTGAGAGGCAGCCTAGGGTGTCACTATGGGAGATTGAGCCCCTGACAACTTTCCCAATGTATCCATCTCCTTTTCCGCTCAGGCTTAAGCGTCCATGGCCAACAGGCTTGCCTTCTCTGCATGGTATGAGGTGCAGTTATGTTATGCTAGCCTGTAGATATGTTAGCTTATTACATAATTTTACAATATGCATTCTATGGCCAATAACCTTAAATGTGATGTCTAACCATAGGTGGGAAGGATGATGACCTGGCTAACTCTCTCATGTGGCTTCGAGATGCCGCAAATCCTGGTTTTCAGTCGTTAAATTTTGGTGGACTTGGTATGAACCCTTGGATGCAGCCAAGGCTGGATGCTTCCTTACTTGGTCTGCAACCTGACATGTATCAGGCGATGGCCACAGCTGCTTTCCAGGATCCAACAAAGCAGGTATCATCACCCACAATGCTGCAGTTCCAGCAACCACAGAACATAGCTGGCCGGGCTACGCCACTTCTTTCAAGTCAGATTTTGCAGCAATCACATCCTCAATTTCAGCAGCAACAGTACCTTCAAAACATCTCAGAGAGTACAATCCAAGCGCAGGGTCAGTCTGAGTTCCTCAAACAGCAGATCCAACGCAGCCAGTCGTTCAATGAGCAGAAGCCCCAGCTGCAGCCCCAGCAGCAACAGCAAGAATCACAGCAGCAGCAGCAGCAGCAATCACAGTGTCTGCAAGTCCCTCAACATCAACAAATGCAACAACATAACATGACCAACTATCAGTCTGTATCTAATGCATTGTCAGCATTTTCTCAGCTGTCGTCAGCCTCTCAGTCTTCACCTGTGTCACTGCAAACAATATTACCGTTCTCACAGGCACAGAGCTTTACAGATACAAATGTAAGCTCATTGTCTCCATCCAACACCAACACCATGCAAAATACACTGAGGCCATTCTCATCAGAAGCAGTTTCTCACCTCAGTATGCCGAGGCCCACTGCAATACCTGTCTCCGACCCATGGTCATCGAAGCGTGTTGCAGTGGAGTCTTTGCTTCCTTCTCGGCCTCAGGTTTCGTCCCAGATGGAACAATTGGACTCTGCACCAGCCAGTATACCTCATAGCTCTGCATTGGCACCGCTTCCTGGAAGAGGATGCTTGGTGGATCAAGATGTGAACTCTGATCCTCAAAATCATGTCTTGTTTGGTGTTAGTATAGATTCACAGTCACTGCTAATGCAAGGAGGCATCCCTGGTCTCCAAAATGGGAATGATTCAACTGCTATACCTTATTCCACCTCCAATTTCCTGAGCCCTTCACAGAATGATTTTCCTTTAGATCATACACTAAATTCTCCAGGTTGCTTAGATGATTCTGGGTATGTGCCGCCATGTTCAGATAATTCTGACCAAGTGAACCGACCACCAGCGACCTTCGTGAAGGTGAGTAATGTTTTTTACTGGGAAGGGATCCTTGTTTCTTCTTTGAATTGAACTTTATTTATGCTCTGAATGCACATGTGATTGCCAGAATATTTGACTATCTGCTCAGAACTGTCGAAATTTGTACACTGCCACTATTTACAAGTATTAATCATTATATTGGTAGAATATAATGGATAATCATGCAACGAAGCTTTTAGAGCATTTTATTAGAAAACAATAGTTTACCCGTAAGCAAGCACTTGATAAAGCTAGTATCTGAGAAGTTCTGTTTTCCTCCTCTTTTAACTTATTATTACTTATACACTGGCACTAATCTGCACATTTGCTTCCACTTGAATAATAGGTTTACAAATCTGGAACCTATGGAAGGTCGCTTGATATCACTAGGTTTAGTAGCTATCATGAGCTCCGTAGGGAACTAGGGCGCCTATTTGGCCTTGAGGGCCAGTTGGAAGACCCTTTGAGATCAGGCTGGCAGCTTGTATTCGTCGACCGTGAGGAGGATGTCCTTCTCGTGGGCGACGACCCTTGGCAGTAAGTTGTCATGACTGTCACATCCTCAACAAATTTCAGTGTGTTCCTTTTCCAAACTCTTCCTGACATTGCTGCCTGCTCGTTGCAACCTGCAGGGAATTCGTGAGCACGGTGTCCTGCATAAAGATACTCTCGCCGCAGGAGGTGCAGCAGATGGGCAAGCAGGGGCTGGAGCTCCTGAGCTCAGGCCCTGCGCGGAGGCTAGGTAGCAGCTGTGACGACTACGTTAGCAGGCAGGAGTCGAGAAGCCTGAGCACCGGGATCGCGTCCGTCGGGTCGGTCGAGTTCTGATGAGCAGAAGATAGGGCGCACACAGCAGCAGCAGCAAGTTACACGCCCTCAGGTTAGGGCTGAGGGCTGGTCTGCGACCCCACCCGCAAGCTCGTCGCACACTTCCAATGGTTTTGCGACCTGGGAACTGGGATGGAAGGAGCTCGAATGGAAGTTCAGCGTGGGCCAAGCCTTAGCTCCCAAGTTATGTACCATCTAATAATTCTGTTCGTCGTATGATATCAAACAACTCCTAAGTAGAAAACTACCAACGGCGGGTGCTCTCCACTGTTGGTATACCACATGCTGAAACTTTGTTCTTGTATGGAGAAATACTAATCCTGTGAATGTAGCCAGGCTCTCTAATGGTCGATCAGGTAATAGCCCTCTTGTTGCCTAGTAGCACACAGCAAGCACATGCCTTGTTTGTTCATGGTCCCTCAGAGCTGCTGCACGATGATGACATTTTTGTTTGCACTTGTTGAAATGTTGAGCAATTGTGGCATGCAGCAAGCAGACAGCATGACTGAAGGAGGGGGGGTGGTCCTGTCCTGCCATGCTGTGAGCATTGCACAATTGCCCATTGGCAAGTGAAACGTGCTCCATTTCAAGTAGGGGCAGCAGCATACAGAACAAAATTTTGTTACCACTCGCATGCATACAGAACAAAGTAGGGGCAGCAGCATGAAGGTGATGAGCATTCCATTTGTAAACCTGTCTGACATGGCCTTTGCTTCTTCAAGATCTGTGTAGTAGAGTCCAAAGTCACTGTTCCTTTTACTGACAATGGGCACCTGTGTCCTCTCCTCTGGCGCGAAGTAGGAAGGAGTAGGGAGTTGTTGTCTGGTGACTGGTGGCGTTTTTATCCTAACCTGTGAAGTGTGGAGGCAGACGCAGACCCACGTCCGGATTCCGGATCGGCAAATGGCAGCCATTTTCGTGGTTGGATTGGAGTTGGGAGGAGGGACGAAGACTCTGACAACTCGGCATCATTCCTTGCAGACAGTGACTGCCTGCAAATTGGGGTGGGCAGTGGGGGCGCCAGCATCGATCCATCCCCATGTGAGGTTTGCGTCCCCATCTCATCTGACCACCTGATGGTTGGGTGAAAATCGTGGAGGGGCGAAAAGGAAAGGAAATGGGGATGGATTGATCGGGGTGATGAGCCTGACCTGTGACCTCTCTCCCTCCCTTTCCTGAAGGTCAGTCAGTGGTGAGGGTCTGAATGCGATGCCCATCCCCTCCATATCCATGAACCATGATCCGTTCGTGCAGATCTCTACCAATTCTCAACGCTTGCGTGTCAGTTATCCAGAACCGGTCCGATGGATCCAAGTCCAATTTCCATCCGATCAGTGATTCGTCCTTCTCTCTGTCCTCTGCAATGGGGATAGCTAGCCCTCCCAAGAAGGCAACAAGTTGGTGCCTGTCCTTGGCTTTTGGGTTCTGGATGACGACGAGCGAGCTGAGCTGAGCTGAGCTGAGCTTGGTCCAAAGAGGCAGCACTGTCATGTGTGGAGCAGAATACCACACGACGCCGGTACTACCCACTTGTTCTCCGTCTTTCCTGACAAAAGGGCCAAGGTCGGGGCATCTCCAATTCCAAAACCCTCTCCGATTGGCGATGGGGGCAGCTCCTCCATTCCCGTCTCTCCATGATGTGATGAGGATTCGTCCGTCCCAGTCCGATCTCCGGGCGGCCCCGCGCCCGGATCTCGTGCGTGCCCGATCGCCATCCCGTCCCAGGCACCGGCACCGGCTGACCTGGGGAAAAGGATGGAGGAGAGCGAGGTGCCTTGGTTGGGGAGTGGAACACGCGACTGACTGACCGGAGGAGCTGCAGCATCTGCTCTGCTCTGCTCATTCGCCGAGTGGTGGTGCGTGGACGCCGACAGCCAGGCCAGGCCAGGACAGCGAGGCCCACAAGTCTCATTCGCCAGGTGCCCCTGCAAGCGCCGGCCAGGTGAAAACGCGATCACGCGCTGCGGCTGGTGCGCAGGCTTGGATGCCGGCGTCGCGGAAGGACGGGGACGCCCAGGAATCTGCACTGCACACCAGTCACCTGGCTACGAGATTCTCATCTCGATTCGATCGAATAGACTACTGTTTGCACAGTTGGTACATGCCTGCCTGCCCCCGCTGCGGCTAACCTACGACGGCGCCTCAAATTGGCCATCCTGTGCTGCCCGTGCATGCAATCCAATTTTTACCCAACTTTAGCGCCGGCGGAGGACCACCGCGGCGGCAATCGCAGTTCACCTTCCCCACGGAGAATGATAGCACTTTGGCCCAGGATAAGGTACGGTCGTTCTTCCCAGCCTCTTCTCCTAACCGCTCGTAATAGGAACGGTGCTGGTGCATGAATGATTGGCATTACAGGGTCCGATTCCGATCTCATGGGTTGCGTGCTTCAGCTCGGATCCAAGTTCGTGTCGTGCACTTTCCTTATATTTCTTTTGGCTGACAGAGGTTCTTTACGCAGGTATGTGCAGTGCTCAAAGGCCATTGCAACATTAGCTAGGACGCTAGGTTTTTCCATATTATATTAGACAATGTAGATTTGCATATAAGCTCATAGACACATAAAAATAAAATATTTTCATATTTCCTATCTTTACTATAAACATGATAATCTCTAGAGTTCTGCTCCAGTGGTCCTCTTTAAAGAAAAATACACAAAATTTAAAGCAATATATTTATTATTATTAATATAAAGTTAATTACTATAATTAACTGATGGATACATAAAAATAAAATACTTTTATTTTTTCTATCTTTACTACTCCCCTCCGTCCCAAAAAGAGTGACGTTTTTAACTTTCAAACACCGTGTTTGACTGTTCGTCTTATTTAAAAATTTTATGTAAATTATAAAATAAATTAATCATAGGTAAAGTATCTCTAATGATAAAATAAGTCTTAACAAAATATATAATATTTATGTAAAAAATTTGAATAAGACAAATGGTCAATTAAGATGTTTGAAATTCTAAAACGATACTCTTTTTGGGACGGATGGAGTATAACATAATAATAGATTGCTTTACTTATACTCCTATAAAAGCTAAACCACACTACCCTCAACATGCAAGCCGTCTAACTAAATAACTCATTATTATATACAATTAAAAATCCACTAGCCCATGCAATTATAGTGTCCATATTGGTAAGTCACTATCTATGTCAATATGCAAGCTGTCTAAGTAACACACAACTAAAATTTACTAGCCATACAATTATAATATCCATGTCACCAAGACACATAAGTATTTTATTTGTCCATGTCATCATGTCACGTAATCTACTATATTCCCGCAGCAACGCGCAGGGTATTCTTCTAGTCTCTAATACTTAGAAGTTATAAGATGATTATATATGTAATAAATTATGAATAAATAAACATAAATTTATCGGACGCGAGTTGCCTATACAGGATAACCAAACACAATGGCATTGTATACATTTATGCTATCTTAGGTTGTGTTGTATAAGGTCTAATACACAAATTATATACATTTATGAGTTTGCACTAGATCCGTTGCCGTTGTATAAGGTCTAATAGAGACTAAGCTTAATACATGCAACCAATAAGACCCATGCTATACATAACTCATCCTCATGATGTCGTGTACTCCTGTGCAAACAAGAGCATAGCAGATGGTCCATGCAAACGTCATTGTACATTTTTCTAGCCGGCACTAGGATTTTTTACAATGAAATGTAAAAAAAGAATGTGTATGATAATCTCAACCTGCCACAGTGAGCTACTCTCTCCAATTCAAATTATAAGATGGTCTTCTAGTTAGACCATGGTGCGCCAGCAGCCTGTCAATGGATTTTAGGACTCGATGGCTACCCCTGATTCTTACACCCCTCGCAATCTCGGGCCGAATAGCCCTGAGGGACGTCGAGGCGACATGGCTGCAGAGCTGGCCATGACTCCATCTCACTCGTTGCTACTCGCAAGCATTCTTCTATCACCAAGTGTTGGGAGGCATGCGGCGGGCACCTAGCAGACGTCGTCGACCCCAAGAGGGTCACACCCTAATCCGTATTCCTTTGAGCTTAGAGTGCCCGAGTGTGGCTAGATATATACTTAGCAAGAATGGCTCCAAATCAATAGGGAGAACTCCACTTTATAGGCCTACGCGTGAGCCCTTCGCCGCGTGGCGCAAAATGGGACGACGAGGCATGAGGTACGCGTAGCCGAGAGCCTTGAGCTTCCCTAAAACGAGTGGGCTCTTAACACGGCGGGTAGGATCGACAAGACCACATGTCACAAACTAAGTCGCTAGACCTAACACATGCACATGCACTCTACTGGGTACGAGAAGTAGGACCACCCTTTAGGCCGTTAGACCTTGGAGCAGGGCATCATCCTCGGGCCATGCCCCTCTAACAAGATAAGACAATACCGAGACTTGGCTACGTCATCCCACGTGGCTTAGCACCATATGAATCCCGCCCAACCCAATGGACGGCTGCACGATCATATACACTACGGTATGGGAATCACAACCAAGAGCCAGCTCCCTCCAAACCGGTCGGATCCTATGCCCCCAAACCAACCACAAGAAGTCGGGGCAACGTGACCGCGACTAAGGGAGCAGGTAACCCTCGATGAATAGTTGTTCCCCCGTACAGCAACACCATAACTTACCCCAGAATAACAAGAGCCAAGATAGAGGGCATGACATCTACTACGAGCCTATGCCATACAGGGGAGTTGGTAAACAACAGCCATTCACACAGTGCCACCATGACTGGCACAATGCCACCATGACACGCCATGCCTTGGTGTGGGGAGCAAAACCCCGACGACCATATCCAAACGTGTGTACGGAAGCCAGGACAAGACTAGGATGGATTACGGACCAAGCTTACCGACTCCTCTCTCCCCTTGGGCTCTCGATCACTCGGCTTGGGGGAACCCTTCAATTCTGCATGTACCCCGCCCCCACAGCTATATAACGGGAGCTAGACCTTTTTCCTAGACAATCAAATTCTCCTACGATGAAACCCTTCTCTCTGTAGAATTCTAGCTTTCATTCCCCTGCTGTAAGTCTTTGTAGCGCACTTGAACCGAAGAACACGTACTCGTAGTCTCTGGTACTAGATGTAGGGCTTGGTCCCGAACCAGTATAAATTCGTTATGTTTCGAGTGCCAACCTTTGACTCTGTAAAGTAGCGTGGCACTAAATTTACTCGTCGGTCCATAAAACACTGGCGGTATTCAAAATAACAAGAATTGATACATTTTCCATGATTTTGGATAATTAAATCAACATAAGTTCAAATAACTTAAAAAATAGCCATTTTTAATATTTTTTAATTTAAAAGTTACAAGTGATTTTGAGGTATGTACAACTAAAATGGGTTCTCCACTATCTATTCTAATAGTCGTAAATTAGGCATGATTTTAGAAATTTGATGTACCTACCTTTTGAGTTTTTGAAAGAGGAGAGAAACAATGAATTTTTGAAGCAAAACAAGGTAAGCAAGCAGTCTGTTGCGGCATACTATATTTCGGAAGCCAGATGCATGATATGGCTAGTCTATTGGGTTAGCGAGGTGGATAGCATGACTAGAGCATCTGCAAGAGTCTTTGTAAATCTTACTTTCTAAATTATCATTTAGAGAACCATTTTTATAAAAATCGATTTCTATATTTCTTCACTCTCCAACAGTTTTTCTATCTTTTTGTGCACACTCTAGAGAACCGTTCTCGTCTTCTATTTTTGGCTAGTGAAAAATCCAGAATAGAAAATGGTTATATTTGTATGACCATTTAGACAAGCTGTTGGAGAGTAACTTTTTATTAAAATCTCTATTCCTAATATTTAGGAATGATTTAGAGAGTCTTGGAGTTGCTCTTAGAGGCTTGTTTCTGTCTATTGGTCAAGAAAACAACGATGGTGAGTTGGTTGTCTCATGTCTTATCGTGGTGCACCGTGGCGTCGCCGCTGTTCAAACCAGCTGTCACGTCTTATCGTGGTCACAACTTACAACAACGAGCCCTACTTTATTTTGCGCTTTAGGGACATACAATACGTTTTCAAATTTTATTACCTCCTTCTAAAAAATGATGCAGCTCTAGTTCTAACTTTAGACCAAAAGGTCCTCTAGCCTAGTGGTTAGAGCAACTAAGTAGCACTAGTAGACCTGAGTTCGACTCTCTATGAACGAATTTAAACAGGTCTGCATTATCAAAAAAAAATAAAAAAATAGGCTGGGGTTTCCCTTGCTGACTTCGGTATTCTAACTTTAGACCAAACTTATAGAAAAGGGTATGATATCTCTAACACCAAATAGATATACTATGAAAATATGTTCCGCGACAAATCTGATGATACTTATTTACTACCATAAATATTTATAATTATTGTATAAGCTTGATCAATCCATAAATAGTTTAACTTGCTACTATGCTAGAATTCTTCTTTACAGGATAGAGGGAGTATCTCTTAATCACAAATTACAACTCGACGGACCTAACTTTAACCATATTGTACAAATTTATTTGAGACAATTCTAACATATAAGAAATCATTCACACTTCAGCTAACAGATGACGCACCCCTTCATGACGAAGGTGCTTCTGAAACTTGTCTCTAATTGCTTGCAACTCTTTTAGAGCATCTCCAATTGATGGACGATTCGTTGGCGTCTGGTCTGAACAGTAAATCCCAACATGCAGAATTGAAGCGATGCAAGCATTTCTAGCACCTCTAATGCTGCTGGAGTTTGAGGTGCTTGGCTCATCATCTTCTATCTCTGTTAGTAGTTGTTGATCCACAATAGTGCTCATTCTGTCTGGTAGTGCCATTTGAACATAGTTTCGGAGCTCAGTGGCTTCTCCAAATTCATTGCCTGTTGGTCTTTTTCCAGTCAACATCTCTAGTAACAGTATGCCGAAGCTGTATACATCACCATGGGTGGAGACTTCATTGCCAAGTCCATACTCTGAAACCAACAACATGAATTTGTAAGAAAGTTTTTATGGAGAATTTTAATATATGTGGATATAATAATGTTAGTAGAAAGTTCATTTCGAAAACATTAAGTTTGTCTATTTATTTTAGAGATTTCAACTCCTCCATATTCTTCAAATTTTAGGTATTGTTTAGCTATACTTAGGTATTTAAGTAAATAAAACACCCAAAGAGTCTTAAATGTAGCTATAGCCTACGTTGTGGATTAATTAGAAGAGATAAAATAGAAGTATACCTGGAGCTGCATAACCAATTGATCCTCTGATTGATTCCCAACCACTTGATTCATCTTTGTCTTGATGCAAGAACCGCGCTAGCCCAAAATCACCAACGTGCGCAACCATGTCACAGTCCAGGAGAACATTGCTTGGCTTAAGATCACAATGAACAATTGGCGCTGGCTTATGTTGGTGTAGATAATCAAGCGAGGCTGCCACATCAATTGCGATGTGCAGCCTTGCAATCAGTTCTAGTGACTTCTGTTCACCATCTTCTTTCATAGTATGTTGGTGTACCCATTGGTCCAAATTTCCATTTGGAAGAAACTCAAACACAAGGGCCTTGAAGTCCCGGCCTTGAAAATCAATACTTGAGCAGACAGTTAATATCTTTACAAGATTTCGATGTCGAGCGCATCTTAAAGTGTTGCATTCTGCGACAAAACTTTGAGACGCGCCACGCTGCATGAGGTTGAGAACCTTAACAGCGACAACTGCATCCTGATCATTTACTGTCATTTTGCCTTTGTACACTGATCCAAAGCTCCCTGCTCCGATGAGGTTTTCAGATGCGAAACCATTTGTTGCAGTGACCAATTCAGCAAAGGAAATCCTCACATACTGCTCACTCAATATTGACCTTTGTAGGTCTATTGTTGTTGCTTTGTGGCTCTTTTGGTGGAGTATGGATAATGCAAATAATAGTGTGAGAAAAACACATCCACTGCATATGGAAACTATTATGGCAACTTTATGATGTGACTTCTTGGTGGTGGTGTTCAAGCAGGGCGGTAATTTTAGTTCGGGGATACCACCACACAGATCATCATTTCCAGTGATTAAGACTCTAGTTGCATTCTGAAATACCCCATCGATCGGAACTATACCTTGGAGTTTGTTGAACGAGAGATCCAATGAAGAAATACCTGATAATCTAGCAAGGGTCTCAGGTATGGTCCCAGATAAATTATTGTGGGAAAGATCAAGTCTGAAGAGGCCCCTTAGAGTTCCAAGTGATACTGGAATTGTCCCTTGAATGATGTTTGTAGATAAACTGAGATATACCAGGCTTTGACACTCGCTAAGAGAGTCTGGGATTTCACTAGAAATCATATTATTGGAAAAATCAATTTCGTTGAGATTTTTGAGATTGCCCACTTCTGATGGCAAAGTCCCTAACAAGGAATTATGTGAAAGATTCATGTAAATTGACAATGTTGATATGAAAAATAGTTCTTTAGGTATTGAACCAAAAAGATTATTGTGAGAAAGATCCAAAAGTTCTAATGGACAGTTTTTGAGACTTGAAGGTATGGGTCCACTGATGTGATTACCACTAAGAAAAAGTTTAAAGTTGTGTCAGATTACCCAGAGTTTCAGGGATGGGTCCTGACAAAATGTTATTTGTGAAAGATAAGAAATTCAACTTCTTGAGTTTACCGAGAGATGATGGAATAGCTCCTAGAAGAATATTTTGACCCATACCAAGTGCCTCTAGGTTGATGAGGTTCCCTATTCCTCCTGGTATTGTTCCAGTTATCTTGTTGTTTCCTAGGTCAAGAAACTTCATTCCGATTGAAAAATTAGCAATTGAATTTGGTAGCACACACTTTGAGTTTGTTGGAAGGCAAACTTAGTTGCCTCATATTGGTACAATTGGTTAGACTAGACATGAAGCTCCAATCAGCATCATTTGTTGCTTCGAACTCACTTCCTGCAAACACCACTATGGACAGGTTCATTTGATGAGTTCCCAAACACTGTGGAATTGTTCCCGATATTAAGGTACCGGATATTTCAATTTGTTGAAGCCTAGAAGCATTGCATATGGATGATGGTAGCATGCCATGAAATTGATTGACTGATATAATGAATGTTTTGAGTTTGGATAGCTTGCTATACATATCGATTGGGAGAACCCCAGTCAAGTTGTTGTAATCTATTGACAGAATTTCAAGAGAAGAGAGGTTGAACATTGACTGAGGCATAGATCCTTCTAGCTCGTTATAGTTTAGATAAAGTCCAGTGAGGGAATCGAGGTTTCTGATGGAATGGGGTATCGAGCCTGAAAGTTTGTTGCTTGAGAGAGAAAGCGTTGTAAGAAGCTCAAGATTTCCTAATGATTCTGGGATTTGACCTACTAGACTGTTTCCCTGCAGGTCTATGGATACTAGTGAAGAGAGGTTTCCTAACCAAGGTGGGATGGTTCCTTCCAGCTTGTTTCCCCCCAGATGCAGTACACCGAGAGAAGAGAGGTTTCCTAACCAAGGCGGGATGGTTCCTTCCAGCTTGTTTCTCCCCAGCTGTAGTACACCAAGAGAAGAGAGGCCTTGCAGTGGTGGGATGCTTCCTTTTAGTTTATTTTCTAGAAGACTGAGAATGGTCAATGCTGAGAGGTTTCCAAGTGAAACAGGTATTGTTCCCGTTAACTGATTGACACCTAGTGATAAACGGGTGAGATTGACAATGCCGCCTATCTGTGTTGGGATTTCTCCTGTCAAGTTATTATATTGTAGGACAAGCTCTTCTAGACTCACAAGGCTTCCAATGCTCGAAGGAATTTTTCCCGTAAGTCTATTTCTGTTGAGGTAGAGGTACTTGAGATTATGCAGTGAGATGAACTCGCCTGGTATTTCACCCTGTAACTCATTAGTATCAAGAAGGATGGAGACAAGGTGACTGCAATTTGCGAGTGATGGTGGAATGTAACCTTGGATGGAGTTTATTTGAAGTATAAGATACTCAAGGTCACGGAGATTACCAAGCTCTGGTGGCAGGATGCCATGAAAGTGGTTCCATGAAAGGTCGAGCACCCTCAAGTAGGTTAGGTTGCCCAGCGCTGGAGTGATGGTGCCAACAAGGTTGAGCATGGTGAGGTTCAACGCCACCACACGGCCAAGCCGGCTTCCATTCAAGCTGCATGCCACACCGGGCCACTGGCACATGGGAACAGACATGTTGCCCCATTGCACCAGGGCTCCCGATGGGTCCATGCTCACATGTGACTTGAACGACATGAGCACAAGGTAGTCGGTGATGTTGCTTGTGGACACAGAGCAAGGAGAAGATGCAAGGCAGGCGAAGGTGAGCAGTAGCAACTCTCGGAGTAGCGCCATCGTTGCCTGTGGAGCTCTTAATTTGGTTGCTGGGATGGCTGTGTTTGTTTTAGTGTAAGGCAACTCGTGGTGCCTCTGATTTATACTCGAAAGTGGCACCTGCCACTGGATCTAGCTCGAATTAACAACCTGTAGTCAAATGTTTCACTGAGTAGCGACGAATAGTAGAGCAACTGTGATGTAAGTAAACAGAGTTGTCACATTAGTGTCACTCTCCTCCAAATGGCAGCTGGTGGAAAGATGAGATTCACAGGTTGGTCATCAGTCATCACAGTGCTACTAGATCCTGGAATCCTTCAGTCATCACAGCTGCCGGCCAAACCTTTTTCTTATGGAAGTTATATCGTCCTTATTATGGAATCAATTCAGACGGCCTCTTTACGTCCTTTTTTTTTGGCAACTCACGACAGTTTGGTTATTTAAAATGAATTAAAAACTTATTTAAGCCTAAGCAAGAGAACAGGTATGAAGAGACCTTGCAGAAGACATAAGGCAAGGGTACGGAGAACATACATAAACCCAAATAATTTAAATATAGCACCTTAGACTTCAAATAATATATGCGAGAATAATGAGTAAAAAGAAATGTAGTATGTACTGCAGGGCGAGCGTATTTTGATGATATGTATGTTTCCCCATAATGTAAGACCATAAACCATCCTCATCATGTTGTCTTGTGTACATTGTTGTGATGATAAGCACGACGCAACAACTGGCACAACTGAACAGATAGTTCATGCCAACGCTATTCTACCAGTTTTCTAACTCATGAGCCATACTGTGATGCACCACTAGAATAACCTCAGCCTTGCCACAATGTGCTTACACCTTTCCCGCATGAGCAAAATTCAACTACCAATGTCACTTCCCACAGCATGCAGTTACACATAATCCACATTCTTCACTATCTTAGTTCTAATCTCAGTTTACAAAATAAGAGAGAATCAATTTGTCTATCTCAACTTTGTTTCACCAGTACCTCAATTATATCTAGTAACAGCATGAATCTCAGCCACTCAGTATCGCTCTATCGTTTTCTTGATCGCCTGGGAGCCGCCTCCTCTTCACTCTCACTGTCATCATCCCGAAGGGCGCTTCTACCATACCTGTCTCCAGACTGGGCTCTGGCTCCATCTGCCCCAGAGTTTCCAGTGTTATCATGGCCCCTGTTGCCCTGGTCTGATGACACTGTTTCGAACCTGTCGCCACGGTCACCCCCTGGCCTTCTCTGCTCCCGCTTCGCAGCACGGTTATTTGGAGGTGGCGGGGGCATGAAGGGCGCCATACCCATGGGGCGATTAGGCCGTCCAGGCCCGCCCATTCCCATGCCTCCCATCAGTGGACCACGGCCAGGGCCCATCATCATGTCAAGACCTAGAGGGAAAGGCTGCGGAGGCCTACCAGGGAAGCCCATCCCAGGCATCGGGCCTCTAGCAAAGTCCCCGGGGAACCTTGGGCCAACAAATGGTGGGAAGCCACGTGGCATGCCAAAAGGATCAGGCATGCCGAAACCGCCGCCGAAACCAAAGCCATCACCCATCATGTTGGGAGGGAAGCCACGCCCTGCCATCATTGGCCCACGCATCATCGGCATTTGAGGAGGCCACATCATCCCCCTTCCTCTTCCCCTCCCTTGAGACTCTTGGCCATTGGCTTCTTCTTCCTCCTCGCTTTCCTCTTCCTCATCCTCTTCATTGTCGTCAAACAGCACAATATCTTGATTATCAGCTGCCTCGTCAGCACTGACACCCTTTGCTTTTTCCTCCTCTCGCTTGGCCTCTGCTGCAATTAGCATAGCCTGAACCCATATTAAAAAATATCAGACATAGGAAATGGACACTTCAAACAAGTGAAAAAAAGAAGGCAACATATGGTAACTAAAATAATACATATCAAGTAAACATAAGTGGACCAGGCCTTCCAACAAAAATGGGCCATGCTATTTCTCTTTTAAGCAAAATAGCACTAGCACCGACCAACATGTGGAGCTGTGTGCTACTGCTTGTAGAAGAGTGTATATGCATTGTTAGTCCTTATTCATTGAAGAGAATATAATGTGCCATTATTAAATTTTAGTCAATCTAAAAGAAGTAGTAATTATCTCCATTAGAATAAACCTTTAGTGCAAATAAATATTGTAAATTTTAGTAATATCTTCCACCTCTTTCTAGCATAGCCCTGCTATGTGAATCTTATATGCACATAAATTATGGTCACCCACAACCATGACAATTACAAAACTAGTTTAGAGTTAAGAAACGCAGCAAATGGTGTTCACAATGTGACTAGACTAAATCCTATAGTCTCAGTTGCGGTTGCAATGGACTAGGTTGATATGCCTCCTAGTAAGAAAACAAAAAGAGAATGGGAATGTTAAAAACAAGATAAATGGCAATACATGCATAACCTACCGTAAGTTCGCTGTCTGGCTCCAGATAAAGCAGAGAAGCCAACTGCTCACCAATGAAAGGTTCTAGTTCCTGGCAATCTCTGCTGATCTGCATTAATCAGAAGTGAACTGAACAATTAAATCCTGGAAACTTTTTGAGAATGTAGATGTATGAAAAAAACATACAATTTCAACAATCTAGTCAATCATCAGTGTGTGCATACTATTAGAATTTCTATTACTTTTCTTTCTGGCCTACATCAATTTAGAATATCCTTCCGGTAAAATTAATTTTCCAGCTCGTGTTTCAATCACTATATAAACTGTACAAAAGTTTGAAGTTTAATCAATCAGCCAAATGTAACACAATATTATAATCTCTGGTGAAATATAAATCTGACAATAAGGAAGAACACCATATGTAGGGTTTATAGTTAAAGCAAAATCAGCTCAGTATTTCCAGGCAGGTTTGACAATGGTTCATTCAACATTTTGATAAAGAACAATCAAGATGGACATATATCAGACAGGCCGTGAAATAGTGCTATATGTATAAGCTAAACCAACAGTTTCCACACTTTGCCATTTTATGACATAAAAAACATAAGGCGTCACATTTCAAGGAGCCAACGCCAGCAAACACCTAAGACAAGGTGATCCACGTACCTTAACAGGGAGGTTATCATTGTATGGATTGCGGAGATGATGGGTTTTCTGAAATGACAACTCACAAAGCTGCAGTGCAAAAACTGTTGTAAGTATAGACATAATGATGATATTATAGATACCGTTAAGGCTTTCATGCAAAAACAGAGGGCAAGAAGTATTCAATGAGAAGTCTTATTCAGCCACAACTTCAATTAGTAATTTGGTGAATGATATAACCATGCTTGTAAACTCAACATCAATTTTATGGTCCAGTTAAAAAAACAGAATTTATCAATATAAAGGTGATAAGCCATATTCAGTTGTATCATGTCCAGTTTATAAAAAACGCAAACAGAACATCAACACAAGGTTGTTGGCCTACACGCTTGCAAGAACTAAAGCTAACCAACAACTAGTTCATCTGTACAATGAATGAGTAGCAGATCCAAATTTTGATATGGAGAAGGGCACCCAATGGAATGACACTTCAAGGCATTGATACGATAGTTTCAGCTTCTAAATAAATTGCCTGGGCCTAAAGCACATCTTAACCACAATTTCATCAACATATAAGTCTCAGTTTCTACCAATGTTTGCATGTTTGTAAACCTGAGCTTGGCTATTTTAGATGGTTTTCCCAGCAGAATTTAAGTCCAGAGTCCCTTGGAACAGGGTCAGGGTTGCACAGATGAATAGGTGGACAGAAAGGAAGATTTGCGCTGCTACTAACTGAACCAAAAGTACAACATACAATTCATGCACTATAATGTATAATGTGAATTTATAACCATACTGTCATGGGCCAGGGCTAGGCGCAACACATTAGCCAAGCTGCACAGCTTCCACGCCCAAGCCAGGCGGCAACAGCATAAACTTATGTGATGGGTTACATTGTTAGTCATTTGTTGCATTAGGAATTTCCATCTGATGGGTTAGTTTATCAGTCATTAGTTGCATTAGATATTTCCATATGTTTGCCATAATGCCACATGGGCATTTAGAGTAATGTGGTCATGAGGAATCGAACAAAAAAGAGAAATCAATATCCATGCCAATCTATCTTCTCCTTATCCTGCCCTTGGTGAGGCTACTGCCTGCCGACAAGGTCACTCTGTTTGGGCTCAGGGCCATCTAAAACACACCCATAACACATAAGCTATGATTATCAGTTATCAGCTCAAAAGTTAATGATCCCATCATCTGGAAAGGACTAAGCTACAATTAAAGTGGTGATAAACAAACAGGAGTACATAATCAGCAAGAAAACTGCACCTTAAGCCACTGCATAGAGAAATTCCGACCATAATGCGCTGTTCCATGAGCAGATTTCCAGTTTCCACCACCAATGTAGCCACCGATCCTAGAAGTCATCTTTGCACAACCCTTGAAAAGCATAACATTTAGTCTAGTAAATAAATTTAATTGAACAAATTCAAAATAGCATTTTCAAAGATTAGATCAAAGACAGGCAAATACAACAGTATTCAGTAGTAAATAAGAACCTTCAGTATACCTGGAAATTGCGAGTTCTATTAATTGAGAATATCAAAATAACATTCTCGGTGGATTCAAAAGCTTCATTGAGTTTAGCCTCGTTACTCCTCTGCGTGGCCCAAATTCCTTGCTGAACTGATATTTCCAGATTCTCCCGATTGCAACTTTTAACAATGAAGTACCTAATGTTTTACATTTACCAACCCAAGACTGGATTAGAGAACCATTATAGTATAGCACAGCTGATACCATTAAACAATTCAATGGAACTTCTGACAGAAGATGCATAGGTGATGTATTACTAAAATATGGGTTAAATTACTGAATTCACTCAACCACAGTGATAGGTACAAAAAGTAAAAAAAAATGATAAAAGTAAGCCTGACAGAAGGTGAACCCATAGCACTATTATTCATAAAACTAAGTAATCAACTTGCTAAGCTCCATATATATTTCAACAAGCAAGTCAGATATCTGATTACTATGTCTGTAACAAAAGGGATATTCTAACCCTTCTTTTTCAAGAGATTCCTCAAGAAACCCAAAAAGAAGCGGAAAAAATGTTGATTTCCCAAGTATCACAGTGCATGAACCAGATATATATATATATATAAATAGTGAACTAAAGATGTATGGAAACCTAACATACAGGGTCAACTTCCTATAACTAAAAACTGTAGTTTACCGATATAATGTCAACTAAATTTGAAAATACTAAACAAGTACAAATTCAGGTCAAGGTGAGTATAGGGTAAACTGCATATGTTTATAATCCTGTGTATTGTCTCCACGAGCAGCAGAGGCGTGCTCAATAGTCAATACCCTGTGTATGATATGGCCTGGATCAGACTACAGGTCTCCAAAATTAAGCATTCATGCGATGTTCACCATCTCATGTGCTACTTGAACTTTCCACCACGAAATCCTTCTATACAAACAAAGTAGTAGCTTAGCGGTAACTATCGTTACAAAAGCTTCTTCTATTGAAGAGCTAAATATTGTGGAACCAACCTCAGAGAATAATCAGCTAACATATAACCTAGCTTTGTAAAAAGAGCAGCGAAAATGACTACAAACTTTTTCTTTCAATCAGTTGACATAAGCTTGAAATTAAGTACAATTTATCAACAACTGTCAAAACATATAATAATATAATATAATAGTTCTATGAGATACGCTTTGCAACCAAAACTAAACTATGTATGCAGTTTTCACAGTTCTAAAAGCTTTACAAGCATGACTAGAAACTCCACACACACCTAGATGGTCCTTGTGGAAGCGGTGTGGCGATTCTAGTGGCCTGTTGACCATTTGAAACACCTTGGGCCTGGTCATTTGTATTTGGCTTCTGCTGCTGCTGTGGTGGCTGTTGATTCATCGTTTGTGCTTGTTGTCCACCAGCTGGTGGAGCCGCAGCAGTAGCATTTTCTGCCGAATTTTGGTTAGGCATCCCAGAACCCTGTGGATGCTGAGGTCTCTCCCCCTGCTGATTATAATTATTATTTCTATTCTGACCGTATCTGTTGAAAGAACGCATCTGCAAAATCTTCTGAAGAACTTCCTCAACAGAAGGTGGTGGCCCAGGTAGCTTGATATGCTTGTACCGGCAATTAGGACCATTGGGACAAAAACCCATCTTGTACCTGCAAAATATGGAACAGATTTTCAGATGTGACGAAAGATGGCAAGCAATCATTCTTAACTTTGAACAATGATAATACAAATCTAATCCTAAGTCACAGCTTTACAGGTCGTTTGTATGGCCATTTTTGTAGCAAAAAATTGCCAAATACATTGAATTTCCCAGAATACCATGTCAGTTGTAGCTTCTTTCAGTGAGATTATCGAAGTCGCTCAATTATATATATAAAACTGAATCAAACCACATGTACCGACCAAAGACTAAGTCTGGCCCAGGGATCATGATTGCTATAATCTCAAACCCAAACCCCAAATCAATCATCACGAATTGGGCATCTTACTTAGAAAAATTACCAACGAGTTAACAAATTTCGTTATCGCAGCCACCACCAATCTTCTAAAAGCCACCTCTTTCCCACCCAGACGTTAAAATCAACACGTGGAACCCGAACAAGTCGGGTGGGATGAGAGATCTCACATGTTGCACTCCTTGACGTCGTCGTACGAGTGCTTGTACGCGCAGTCGGGCTCGCGGCACTCGCCGAAGTCGCGGAAGAAGCGGCATACGGGCATGCGGGCCTTGTCGAACTGGTGCAGGAACCCGCACGCCTCGCCCTTCATGCAGAGGCCCCGAAGCCAGTGCCGGCACACCGTCTGGCGGTAGCTCCCGCGACCTCGGCCGCGCCCGTGCATACCCGGCCCATCGCCGCCTCCGCCTCCGCCCGCGCCAGGGTCGGTGGAGGACGGCACGGGGCCCCCGCCACCGGCCGCCGGGACGGAGTCGAGGCCGCCCTCGAAGTCGAAGCTCAGTCCGCCGTCGCCGTCGTCCATGGGGAGATGTTAGGGTTTGGGATTTTTTTCTTCGATTCGAGTAAAAGAGAGAGGGGGAAGCTGAACAGTTCTCTCTCTCTCGAAAATCAGCTTTGGCCACTTTCGCCCAAAATCCAAAAACTTTTCAAGATTTTTCGTCACATCGAATCTTTAGACACATGCATAGAGTATTAAATATAAACGAAACTAAAAACTAATTGTACAGTTTGGTCGAAATTTATGAGACGAATCTTTTGAACCTAGTTAGTCCATGATTGAACAATAATTACCACAAACAAACGAAAGTGCTACAGTGTCGCGAAAAAATTTCGCCAAGAAACTAAACAAGGCCTTTGCTTACTTCAGAGATATACCTAATAAGATGGGATTACCATTAGTTAATCTCAAGTGACCGACTCATAATCCACCATGGCGGATTCTGAATTAGATCAACGACTAGCAATTTTAAGATATTTAGAAAAAAAATCAACTCAAATTTTAAAGTTGGCTCGTGCTAGAATAAAGTTACATTTGAATCCGATGTCTTCTAATCTAGTTTAAGTGAGGAATTTATATCTAGTTTTCAATGCACTTATGTTTCGAAAAACAGAAGAGTTTGGTTCCTACGAAACTATCTCTACTTCTATGAAACTATCATCATCTCTCAATATCATATCAGCGTATTTAATGCTCATAAAATTTCCATTAAAATTGGCCTTACAGCTTATGGTCCTCCTTTTTTAATAGATGGTTAGATAGCAAGACCAAGGTAGATACAAACTATAAACAATTAGCACATACTTCCTTCATTTCAAATTATAAGTCGCTTTGTGTTTTTTGGTACATCTATTTTACTACATAAAATAATATGTCTACATACATAGCAAAATGAATGAACCGAAAAAAATCAAAACAAATTATAATTTGAATTTAGAATAGGAGTATTAGCATAGGCCATCACGGTTTTATATTAAAATAGACAGAATCATTAGGAACTATTAGCATTATGTACAGTATTTTTCTACATTTCTAAAGTTTGTTTGGGTCGTCAAACCCCGGTGACATGTTGTAGTTTTGTCGCTGACGTTAAACAAAGCTAATGGAACTAATAGTTAGCACCCCTGTAGCTAATAATTAGTAGGATGTTTAGATCCACTAGTAATAATTTAGTTGTTATTTTTTCCATTCTAGATCATAATGTGTTTTTTTGCGAGACCCGGCAAATAGAGACGCAGACGCTCACAAAATACAAGCGCACACTCACCCCTATAAATGCATGCACGCCCTATCCCTATGAGCACCTCCGAAGAACCGAGTTAGATCGGCAAATCTTGACTTTTCTTGATATATTGTTTTATTATGTATCTAGACGTATTTATATACGTCCAACAGGTCATGTCGTGCCGTAAATTGTGGGGCTATTGGGTCTTTAATTATGTTGATGTAACCACTTGAGAGAAGAAAACAAATGGTTCTGCATTCATGTACACTTTGTCATGCTAAACACATGAGCCTTTGAGTTAGTACTTGTTTGGTTCCAAAATAAATGACCATTTAGCTATGAAATCTAGAAGAGATAGAGGGACTAGATGTTTTCATACTTTTTTTCAACCAAGCGACATAAACCCAATGGTCAGGGTGATTATGCTAGCTCTAGATAGTTTTCCCCCAACCGTCTTCCTCCATTGCTACTCCTACGAGCTTAGGCTCTTCGGCCTCCTCCAATGATGGTCCATGGCAACAATACGAAGCACGAGATGACTCCCTTGCCCACTTACGCGGTGTTTAGTTTTCCTTCTATTTTTTTTAAAAAAGGGTTTTAGTTCATCATTTTGCATAATAGAACTAAACATCATGTTAGTTTTTTAGCAAAAAGATAGTTATTCTCTATTCTGGATTTTGGCCTCAAGACACACAAAAAAAAGCCCAAAAGAGCCTCAAGAGACTGTCATGAGGGTAATAAATTTTGCATTTTGGAGGAAACTAAATATAACCCTAATTTTTTTGGCATTTTGTATTCCATCATTTTAAAGTAATTGACATTTTGTATTTTATGGAGAACTAAACGCCTAGTTGAAAAAAAGAAAAGAAAAGATACAACTTACATGTCCAAATTGGGTCTTGGGTTTTGGCCCAACCAACTATCTACTCAAGTCTGGACTGCAGGCCCAGTTAAAATAGAGTCCGAGGAATGCAGAGAGACTTTGGATAATCCAAGTCCAATCCAGACTCTAGTGGGCCCTTCTCTCTCTCTCTCTCTCTCTCTCTCTCTCTCTCGCTTCTTTCCTCGTGCGCCGACCGGGCGAGCGCCGCCGCCCTCCGCCAGGTCTTCGCCGGCGACGAGCACCCATCAGGTATGCCCGATCCTATCCTCCCGTCCTACTGTTCGAAACCGAGCACCCCAAAGCCTAGAGTAAGCTTGTATTCGGATCTGACCCAGTTACAACATCTACCACCTTCGAGATTTTCTGCAAAAATTGCCCACCCCTGCCCATCGAGATTCTAATCTAAGTTGTCAAAAAACTTTTTTTCCAGTTATTCTGCGAACCAAAATCATATCCAATTTTCTTTAACCTGTTTTGCATGCCATGTTCATCTACCAGAGGGGGATCGTTCTTGGCACAATGGAAGGAGGAGGACTACCAGGGCCATCGCAATCCATCCAGGTTTCCGGAGACGCGTACTGCAACAGCTCCGCTGCGCCCCTGGACGCTGCCGGCAGCAGCAGCTCACCGGCCGTCGCGAAGCTCCGGAAGCTGCTGTTCCGGCGGATGCTCATCGGCGTCAACGACGGCCGCTACTTCCACGGCCTGTTCCACTGCATCGACAAGCAGGGCAACATCATCCTCCAGGACGCCGTGGAGTACCGCAGCGCCGCCCGTCATTGCTCGCCTCCCACGGAGCAGCGCTGCCTGGGGCTCATCCTCATCCCGGCCGCCTGCCGGTCGTCTTGCCAGGTTGATTGCTCCGTTGAAGAGAAGATGTCGCTCCTCGGTTTGGAATGAATTGTGCTTCTGAAGATGCTATGCATAAGCTACTGAGCATAGAAAAGATGTCGCTCCTGAGTTTGGATTGAATTGTGCTTCTGAAGATGCTTGGCAGTTACTGAGCAACTGAGCATAGATTGCAGCCAATTCTGTTATCTGATAAGGGCCCTGCATGTATTTTTTTTGTTGTACTAGCTAACATCTTTGAAGAACAAAATTGGTGTTCCTGTTTTTAAAGAATTGTGTTCCTATTTTTAAAGAATTGTTTATTTGAAACTATTAGAGCATCTCCAACCGTTTGGCAAATAGGCTTTGCATTTATATATTTGCAAAAAAAGTCTAAAAACACCTATCCAACGGTTTGGCAATTAGACTTTGCAATTTTGTTAACTTGATAAATAGAGGGGAATGACTCGCATATATGCCAAGCCCCTCCACGCTCGGCATCGCATCCCTCGCGTAAAATCCGTCGCCCCCGCGCGTGGTAGCGCGACTACTCTCTTCTCCTAGCGCTAGATTTTCTTTTTTGCCAAGTGATTAATGCTAAACCATTGGAGATTTCCTCTTTTCACCTTTGCTATATTTATTTGGGACTTGGCAAACTTCCTCATTTGTCAAACGAACTATGCAAAACGGTTGGAGATGCTCGGCATGGAAGGTTTTTCTAGGTATTGAATGATTATTACATGCAGATGTGAAGTGCTTCATGCATGAGCATTTCTATTTTCAATACTATGATGTAGAGTTAATTTCAGAGCTACAGCAACAGAAACAGGAGTTCAGAAGAGTGCATATCAAAAGAGATTACAAATTGGTCAACTAGTGAAGTCTGGGGCTACAACACTAGAAGCAAGAGCCTCTGATAGGGAATTTAGCTTCAGGCCTTGTAAAAAGAAAAGGGGAGAAAATCTGTAGTACATCAACTGCATTCAAACTCCCGAAGTTTAATTACAACATCATTGGCAGGTAACCTCGGCTAGAGAGCAACTTTCACCACAACAAAAAATGTAAATGCTAGCAGTATACCTCTGTTCTATTTTAAACTTAAAAAATTCTGAAAGTAACAAACTTGTACTTAGATAACAATCATTTTTTTGTATGATCTATGACAGTTCAATTCTGAAAATTCAGAACTCTGTAACATCATGTTCAGGTCTCAGATTCGCTTAAGCAAATATAGCAGTACATATGAAGCAAATCAATGACTTCTAGCAAAATCTAGTTTACAGCGTGAGCCTTGGCACTACCCAAATTTGCACAACTCTTTAGTGACAGCTGTCAATTAATTCACACCTTCACCATCAAACCATTTTAGACAAGGAATGAGCGTCACGACAAGACTTCTGAAGTTCTCCTTGCTGGCAACTTCATTTCCTTTGATATCAAGCTGTGCCAACTTCAGAGATCTGAAGAACAGTATGGTGTCCCAGTATTCCTCCACGTTGATATTTACCTTCTGATACTCTTCAAAAGCTTCACTTGCTTCGATTTTGTGCGAGAATGGAGATGAGCAGATATACCGTGTTGTGTCAATTGAGTGAGCTCCAATCTTGTTGAAGGATAAATCCAGAACTTTCAATGAGATTATCTTCGTAAGGGGTTCAAGTGCTGTGAAACTACTGATCTGATTGTTGCTGATATTCAAGAACACAAGGTGCTGCAAAGCCTCCAAACCTTAAAAAAACAAAAAGTTAGCATCCCAAAGCCAGCATTTCTCAAATCTTATCCTTCGAGCATTTGCCAATGACTAAGCCAATTATCTCACAAATAGAAATTAGTTTAATATAGTTATCAATTCTGCAACTGCATTTGAGAAGTTACCGCAGGCCAACAGCATTTGAGAAACTAATTTGAAGGCCTTGTTAAAATGTCATATTTTTTTTTCTTGAAGTGGGCATAAGAGAGATGATTCAAATGCTAACCTTCGACTGATCTAAGACTATTATGGCTTAGATCCAGCATTTGAACCCACAACAAGCGCTCAACAAATCCAATGCGTGTTAAAGACAATCTGCAAAGTTGCACATGATTCAGGGGAGCTGAATTTGGTTGAAGCTGAACTGAACAGTGCTTCATGAAAGTCTCCATGTCACATGTTAACTGCAAGAATAAGTTAAGTTAGACAGCAGCACATTATCCCTTAGCAAAGTCTCTCAAACATTCTTTACGCTACCTTATCCATCAGGACTAAGCTCCGTTCATCCTCATAGTACTGCTTATGAGATGGATCCAGGTGAATCAAGTCAGTGAAGAGCCCCAGTGCCTCTTCACAGTATCCCTTCCTTTCAATTAGAGATCTTCCACGGGATTTTACAGCAGCACAAGCAAGCAATAGCCGGGCTAATGTCAACTTCCCAAACTTGCTGGAAAACAGAGTATGTTATGGGAATGGGGTTATAATTGTGAAAAAGCAGATTCAGAATGAATTTAGAGCCTAACCTATTGTCATCAGGTAACTCTCTGAAAAGATCTATTTCCTCAGATAGTCTTTCAAAATGCCAATTTGAGTCCTGTTCAACCAAGGCACTAGTAATGTTTAGCAGATCAAAAGGGATAGGATCACGGTTTCCATGAGACTGGAATGACTCTGAGCAATTCCAGGCAACTGGCTTATGAAACATATCTAAACCCTGGGCTGCGTCGTTGCTGATCAGTTGAATGTTAAATGTAAAATGCACAGGACAATTGTAGTTAGAGCCACTTCTAGACACAATGTCATCTGAGCAGGGTATGCTCACTTCAACAGAATATTCCTGTAAACCGCTACATTCATTTGTAATTTGGAGATATGTGGCCCAACAGTTAGAATACCCAGAGTCTGCCATTGTGAGGGGCCTCCATTGAATATCATCACTGAATTCCAAATCAGACTTTAAGTTAACACTTGATTGATTTAATCCTTTGACAGGATCATTAAAATAAAGAACAATGGGTACAGTCCTTGACCAGATGGATGATAGTGTGTGCTGCTCAACCTTTTCCTTGATCAAAGGGGCACTGCCTTTTGCAGCATTAGAAGGCCATGAAGCAATCAGCTGGGGGTTATCTGGACTAGACGTTTGAGCTAAAAGCCAGAGGTGATAGAACCATCCACTTTGGTCACTTGGATCTGTAAAAAGAGCTTGAGTAACAAGTTCAAACTCCTCGGAAAAAATCTTCTGCTTTGACTCAAAACCTTTGCTCTGCTGGATTAGTAGGTTGGACAGAAGTATACTGCCAAAACGGTGAATGAGAATGAAATTACAGCAAATATATATGATTTAAATATTGGTACCAAACCAACAAGTAAACATAATACTACATAATGAGACAAATAGGACCAAGGGTAATACAATGCAATCAAAAGATCCTTTGCCAATTACAGGAAGTAAGCATATTTACTGCATATCAACTTACAGTACAAATTACAAAAGACTAAACACATTGTTTTCGTCTTCTGTTTAACATGAAATACAATCGCATTGCGATAATTGCAATAAAGTGGCAGCTCAGTTTGCCAGTAATTAGTGCTTATATTTCACTAATGCCAAATCTTAAGGTGGATCAGACTCCATTTTTCACTAAAATGGCTGTTATTAATTACATATGTTTTCTAGCATCACCACATGGATATATGAAAAAGTCAGAGTAAGCATTTAGAAAGAACATCCATAAATAATAATTGTATACAAATCATTCCAAAAGAATGACCATAAATAACAATTGTATACCTACGATTATGCCATGCTGAGTAATTACTGAAATTGTCACTGATTTTATCCATCGTATACTTTAGCTCCTCCTCATCTGGCACGCCCATGAATCTTGCAAGGAACCTGTAAAAGGGGGGAAATCAATCCAAGCAGACTATCTTGACTGTAATCTCCAACAACACAAACCTACCTACGGTAATTCCATCCATGGAAATTCCTGGCGTCCATCTTCAACAATTTATCCAAGAGGCCAAACTCACGTTTGAAATCCACAGGCGCTAGCTTTTGGCTTAGCAACCACTTCCGGTGATACCAAGCCCCATAAGACTTTGGGTTCTGCCTTAAAGCAACCTCAACCTTCAAAATTCCAAATTTGAGCATCATCTAAGTAGGCAGCTGCAATGGACGCCTGAAACGACGAAAGAACAAAAACACAAGAGCTCTACTTCTAATTGATACAAGAGTGTTGATGGGTTAGAGAACTAACCACTCTCAGCTCATCATCAACAGCAGACTTGATGGCCTCTGGGTCAGAAAGCTCCTTGACATTGTGCTGAAACGCAAGCTTCCGGTAGTTCCATGCGGTGTAGGCCTCTGGATTTATCTCAAGCAGCTTGAAGCTCAGCCCAATCGCCTCCTTGGTGTACCTACAGCCCCCAGCCATTGTTCAAAATAAGTCCAGTATGTTACTAAGCACTACTCTAGAAGACTGAATTTGGGATCTTTTACTTTGTCGACAAGGAAAAGAGAGGTGAAATTGCAACTGGGATGTGACATCAGTGTTTTTTTTCTTATGACTGATTAAACGACAGATAATTTGCATATGCAGCAGGCCAGGAAATGAGGACCTCCATTGAACAATGAGGCAAGGGCCTTCATAGCTTCATCAAGAAAGAAGCAGGCAACACAGCGTGAACAGAGCAATAAAATTTGCATCTTTCCTCCGCAGGAAAAATCGAGCTAACCGAAGCTCTATCATATGGAGTATAGAGGTTGCCAAAATCGACCGGTGCTAGATGGAGCAAGAAGAGAGGGAGGAGGGTGTAGTACGGGCGGGGGGCGGCTTACGTGCGGGCATGGTGGTTGTGCAGGACCTGGGCCTGGAGGTCCCGGAGCTTGGCGGCTTTCGCTGACGCCGCCTCCTCGTCCTCAGGCTTGGCCGGGCGCCGCGGCCGCCCGTGCATCGCCTCCTCCCTCCGTCGCCGGCGTCGCGGGTGCGGGGGTTTGGATCTCGGGGAGAGCGGCTGTTTACTCTTCCAAGTAGGCCCCTTCTTTTCCTCCCGGGACCTACTAGTAGTAGTGGGCTAGTACTCGTTGTACTATTGGTTAGCTGGGTTCAGATTTGCCCGCACCACCGCCCTCCTCGGCGGCCGCCGCTGCCGTCGCCCCGGCGCTAGCTGCAGTGGTTTTTCGTTGGAGCCATCGCGCAACAAACTACTACTACACACGCTCCTCTTCTTACCTCGACGGGAGCCGCTGGCACGGGCGACGGGTGTGACTGACCAGTGACCGCTGGCGTGCAGGTGCAGCACCGCAGCAGCGGCAGACGAAGGCGGGATGTTTCTATCTGATATTCTGATGCACATAGCTCAGATCAACGCATCTCAATTTTGTTGACAACGACAGAAACGAAAATGCTGGAAATTGGAGGTTCTTGGCTCATGGTTGAATCTGTCCCAGAACAGTCTATTGCTCGATTTGCCTAGAAGCAAACCAATACTAGTTTTACAAAGGTGATCAGATCATCACTACAGCTCAACAACCATGTCTCTGCCTCTCTGGTACAAGTACAACGCTACACAGCTTACACTGTAAGCATTCCAATAACTTATTTGTTGTTTTATTGATTTCGAAAGGAGGAAAATTTGCAGCATAAGTCCAAGATCACTCTTCATCCTTGCCAGCATAGTGATGTCGGAATGCACACGAGAAGTCTTTGAGTTCACAGCCATCCTCGCACAGCTTTCGGTAACTGCAGAGAGCACCAGCTTAGTTGTAAAGCAGTGGAGAGGGGGCAACATCTTCTACCAAGTCTCATCTCGTGAAAGAAAGAAGAGGGGAGAAGTGTTTTACATTTCAAGTGCCTCTGAACCCATGGGGCATTTGAAGCCGACTCCAGATGCAGAAGCCATGGCCAAACCCAAATCTTTAGCCTGCAGAAGTGCAGAGGGATGTAAACCATGGTTGAAGTATATAATCTGGTACTATACTCCACACAAGCTAACTTATCAGTACAAGCTATTAAATACTACTAGTAAACACTGCTCCCAAGCAACTCACTTGTATTCAGAAGAGTATCGTTTTAGACACAGCAACTCATCCTTAGGTGAAGTAATCTACCTAATATTCTACAGTAGAATTTGATCAAGGAAACATCTGTGTCAATCTGTACCATTAGTTTGGAAGTGAAACCACCACTATAATTCCTTGATGATGGAACACCTTCCATAACTCCAGGAACTGGATTATATGTATCACTGGGGAAATCAACAGAAAAGAAAGCCACTTAAAATTCAGATGATGCAACATACAAGCTGAAGCTAAAAATCTAATCTCCATACTTCATGACACCCAACTGAATCATGGTTATTACACGTCCAATTATTTAGGAAGCAAATTCCAAAGTCTGAGCAGCTTAGACCGGCAATAAGATGAGCAAAGGAGACAATACCTACTCCAGCAGCGAGCGCTTGAACAGTTGAAAATGTCTGTAAGAGTGGTTGCTTTGATCCCAAGGTTTTGACCAAGAGCAAAGGCCTCAGAGACCCCAAGCATGCTGATTGCCATTGCCATGTTGTTACATATCTTTGCAGCCTTAAATACCCAATATCAAGAGTGAGTTGGAATCATTGTCACACTGAGATTTTTTTTTGTAAAGAATGAAGGTTAACAAAACTTGCCGAGCCATTTCCAGCCCCACCGCAGTAGATTGCCTTTCTCCCCATTGCGAGAAGTAAGGGCTTGGCTGCTAAATATGCTTCCTCAAGACCACCCACCTGTACATCATTGCTTGAAACAAAAAATAAAGATCAATTTCTTCTATCTTAATGTAATAGTTTTTTAGTCTGACCAAATAGCTACAAGTTATTATGATGAAAAGCAAGAAATTATACCATGAAAGTTAGCTTGCCAGCTTCTGCAGCAGGAACACCTCCGGACACTGGAGCATCCAGAATCATAGGGCTTTCAGCGTAACCTGTATTAATTGATGCCAGTAACAGAAATAATTAGCATTCATGTAAACTCATTTAAAGTTTTTACATGACAACTGCCAATAGTAGATTATGGCTCTAATGTTATATGGTGGAACTTAACCTTTCTTTTCTTTTAAATGGCATCTTGAGATGGCTGTTGATATCTTTCTGGATGTTTGTGGATCAACTGTTGATGAATCTATGTATAACCATGGTCCCAGGCGTTCGCCCCCAAAAAGCAAGCCATTGGGTCCATTGTATACATCTAAAACCTGAAAAGCATCCATGACCATCCTAAATCAAAGTTCCAGGAAAATAAGCTATATTTGTAAAGATGGATGGATGTAGGACATGCTACACAGAAGGATAATTACCATCCACTCCCTTTGTCCCAAATTAAGTGTTGTTTTAGGTTTTCGTGCCACAAGTTTGACCTGATTTGTAGAAAATATGTGTAATATATGTATTTCCAAATAAATTTGTTAAAAAACTAGACTCAAAGATCTTTCTAATGATACTAATTGTGTACCATAAATATTAATGTTTTTTTAATTTATATTTAGTCAAAGTTATTTCTCGGGAAGCGCAAACGACACTTATTTTGGAACGGAGGGAGTACTTCTGATGTCATGATCCAAATGGTGGATCAAGAACTGAATTGACAAAATGGGAGTTACAGAAGCAATCTACTTACATGAGTAGATGAAGGGAGCATGGTGATTATGACATCACTCGACTCTGATACTTCAAGTGGAGACTGTTTTGTGGGGATTCCATCTTCTGAGAATTTCTTCATGGAATTTTCATTTCTGATAGATAGATTCAATGTTTATCGAATAAGAACCAGAGGGGGAAAAAATCAATGAACTCTGTGACCCATATCATGAACAGTATATGTAAGGATAGGCAGACACTTACATATCATGAACAGTAACTTTATATCCAGCGGTGATCAAATTCCTTGCCATATGGGAACCCATGTTCCCAAGTCCGATGAATCCGACATTCTGAAAAGAATCAGCAACTCATGAAAGCCAGCATTGCACGTCGCGATGCCTATGTCTACCTTAAACACGGACTAGGTGAATTAGGTCAGAAAAAATGTCAATTTTTAATTAAGCCATGGTAGACGTTGCAATTATAATAGTAGAAGTAGTAGTAGTTTGTGCAGCCAGACGAAACCATCTAGACATCATGATTCGTGGATGATGGTTGCTGCTAGAAAGAATTCAAGATAGAAATAGATGGATTGTCACCTCCAGCTGAGACGGAACTGCAGCAGAAGAGAAGCTCCGGAGGCAGCTCCATCCCCATCTCTGCAACTTTGAGCCGACTCTCCATCCGAACCCCGCCATTGCCTGCCGCGAGACTGCAGCAGGGGCGGATAGGATAGGACTCAGCGTGTGCCGCGCAGGAGAGGAATCCGCAAACGCAACCGCAGCCTACTGACGCAGAGAAAGGAGTGGGAAAATGAATTTGATTGCTGGCAACAAGTTAGACCAATCCATCCAAGCAAGTTATGATTCGTTACCAGCGAAAGGACTGGACCCAACAGACGCAGTCCACTCTGATCCAATCCAGTACCAGTGCAGCGGGGACAGGAGGAGGGGGGCTGCGGCGACGACGGGCGCCCGGCGTGCTTGGGTGGAAGGAAGCTGGATGAGGGTTCGGTGCTGTGGGCGCCGGCGCCGCCGAAGAGGATGATGAAATGGGTAACCGATGCGCCTTGGAGGCAGTACCCTACTAACCGAACCGAGTTCCTCGTTGCTCTTGTCGTTGAGCAGTTTCAGCATCCGTAGCACACTAATACACGCAATTGGGAAGCTTTATAAAATCAAGAAGCGTTTTGCAATCAGTAGGTTATCCACGCCCACTCCACTGCGTTATCCAATTAGAAGGGATCGGACTGTTCTGCAGTTGATTCTATCAGTTGCAAATTTATTTCGTAGAGCAAGGTGTACTTGTATGATACTATGATATACTAATGTTTGTCTGATCTCGCTGAATTTGGTAGAACTCTCACAACATTGAAGGAAACAGTTTGGGGGTCTGGGCAATTTGATCCTTACAAATCTGAGATTTGGATAAAATAAATCACATGAGATTTAGCTGCATTTGGATGTGATTATCCGGTAATACTTCGCACCTGCTCTGCTGAACAAAGTGCCTTGTAAGATTTGTGCTGGAACAAAATTCATACATGGTCCCTGTAGATGGCTTTACTAGTACAACCTGCAGAACAAACATCTTCTAGGGAACCAGCATCACTTGGTCATGTTCTCAGTTGAGACAATTGTATCACAATTCAATCTGAATATTTCTTCCGTGCTGACTAGCAATCCTCAATACTGGAAAGATACATTTCATTTACGTATATCTATAGGGCTATGCTCACAAATCACAACTATATTTTTTTTGAGAGAAAAATCACAACTATATGCTGCACACACTTAGTGATATACTTCTGTAATATATCAGATCTATTAACCTTAGAATGAATAAGCCATACATTTGATGTCAAACTACTTGGACTAATAATACACAAACATATCATGTTTTGGTTCATCTCTACGTGATGTATAATTATATCCGTGAGCACCCTCCACGTGGCATATGAAGATACGTTTTTCCAGGTTTCAGCTCCTTGTGACTGGTGCCGAGTTGAATGAGCTATACTTACTGTACAGATTTAAAAAAACAGCTGTTCACACCCATAACATTTCATAATCTGCAAAAAGATAACATCAAGATAAGAGGTGAGCATATTAGCATGCACAGATCATAGGAATTCTTGCACTACTTGAGAAAAAAAATAGAAGCCACTACTTAAATTTGTTGTTGACAAACCTGAATCATACAGCATTGTTCCCAGAATTTGCATCGCGCCCTTGCTGCCTAGCACCATCGTTGTCATTTGCACCATCATTCCCAGATTCTTGATGCTGTGCGGCATTGGCAGCCTGCTGAGCCAAACGGTGATTCCTTCTAGCTCTCCACCTCAAATACTCTACTAGCAGAGAGTTTGTACTAATAGCAATACCGAACCCAGTGAATGAGGAGAGTAAGACTGCAAGGACTGGATTCACTCTCAACTGCATGTGATCACAAGAGAATAATCAGCATCACACACACACACACTCTTATCTGCAATAGATGTCACCTAAGAGGAGTTTCTTACCACATTGTAGAAGATATGAGCAAACAGGATGACAATAGCAAACTGGAATGAAGCATAGGCCCATAGATAGCTCTTCGACACTGTTGGAGCAAACAAAAGATGGGTTTAACACTTTTACACGAAGTGACAAGAGAAGTTCACCAAATAACATAAATTCAACCCTAGGAGAAAAAAAAACAGGTGCAATTTAGTTTTAGTTATCTGCACAAATACTTAAATCAAGTACACTGTTTCCTTAGCACTTGCTACAGATGGGGGCAGATAATGGTGAAGCACTATACCTTAAGGACCTGTTTGGAGGCACCAAACTAAAGTTTAGCTAGCTGAAATTTCAAAGTAAAACTTTAGCCAGCTAAAAGTTTCCCAGCTAAACTTTAGCTGGGGTGTTTGGATGCTCCAGCTAATAGACTTGGCTAAATTTTTGCTGGCTTTAGCTGGGTTGAAATAGCTAAACCCAGCTAAACTTTAGCTGGTCTTTTAGCTGGGCTGTTTGGATGCCTATCAGCTAAATTTAGCCAGCTAAAGTTTAGCTGGTGCATCCAAACAGGCACTTAAGTCTCTAATCTCTTAGTAAACACTGAAATGACTTCTGCCTTTCTCTATAAAATAACTATTTTTTTTACACTGCAAGTGTTTATTATAACAGCATGAATGGTAAATGATGAGGGTACGATTGATCACCCATAGTTGATGCTATCATTGAAGAAAGGAGGCCTAGCACGCATGAGAAAGGCAATGAAATTGCCAGTGCACGTGACTGCAAATTAGTAACCTGTTCCAATGAAAGACAATGTTACAAAAGAAACGGAAAGAGAAGTACAGTTGAACATTCAAATGCACTAGTAAATAAAATAAGCAAGGGACACAAACCAGAAGTTGTTCCAAGAAACAGAAGTACGCAAGCATGCTAACCATCACCAGAATTGGAATGTCCTGCCAAAATCTGTTAGGAACTGAAGTCAGATTGTACCAAGCATGTAAACCCATCAAGAAAGAAAACAAAAACAATACATTTGTATCTCCATATCATGATACCAATGAAAACATCATAGGTCCATCAATGTAGCATGATAGAAACCTCTCCGCCTCCCTCTCTCTCAACTATCTTTGACTTATTTTTTTGGACAAAGCTAATCTTACCTGTATTGTTGAGCTGCTCTCTGCTGAGCAGCATTTGCTACCCGCCTGTTTGCAGTTTGAGTTGGTATTCTCAGTAACGTCACTGGCAGATTCTGAACTTCTTGTTTGCAGACATCACATATCTTGTTTCCCTTGATGCTAAACCATTTGACAGCACAATCTTGGTGTGCAAGGGCAAGTTCTCCTTTGCAGCTGCACTCCATTTTAAGTGTTTCCCCTCCTTCGTTGAGCTCAATAAAACAAATTCTGCAGACTGCCTCTTCTTCAGGAATATCTTCACCTCCATTTTCAGGGACTGTCAGGAACTCAACAATGTACTCAGATGAGCACATGGTGCTTTTTCGAAGCAAAATTCAATTTGTGCAGTTATCATAATAGAGGATTTTAAGAGTTTATACCATCGATTGTTTCTTCAATTACATCATTCGATGTGGTTGCATCGACTGGCACAGATCGTGGGGTTGTTGGAATCACACGAATGACGCCTATTGAATCTGCCCTCCTCAAACTTCTGTTTTTGCGATTTCCTGGTACTGAAAGTGAACGCCTAATTTTTGCTTCAACTCCTTCAGTCTGTTAGTAGTGTAAAAAAACATCTTAATGCACTGGTAGTAGACTATTTAGCATTACCTGTTTTCATGTAAAAAGTTATTTAAGTAGCATTTATGGGCACAGCTAAGCAGGAAAAATATATGTACTTACAGATGTAGTTGGCAGGGTATCTAATTGATTTGCAGGAGATGCAGTCTTGTCAGTAGTTCCTACAGGCGTGACTGGAAGAGAATGGGTCCTTTTTGCCGATAATGAGCTAATGACCTTTCTAAAAGAAAACGATCTTGCTGTGGTTGGGTTATCCTGCTGCCCTTCAGATGACGTCCCAGGATTTAGAAGGACCACTCGATCACCTTCCTGGGCTGAACTCCTTGCTCTGAAACTGTTCTGAGGATTGATGTTCTTGATAGATGATTTTGTTCTCGTTGAATTAGGTCTTGGTGGCAAACCCACTCTCGTTGAACTAGGGCTGGGGGATATAGTAACCCTTGTCGAAGTCTGTACACTGGTATCCAAGGTCCTAGCTGGTATTTGCAAAGAAAGGTTTGGCCTTCGCGAATTATACCCAGGTGTAGTTTGGGCATCGACATCCTGAACCGGTGCCTACACAGTCAAGTAAACAATACATCCAGGAATCATTATCAAATAAGCCAGATAAAGTCTGGTAAAAGAGTGAGACGAAAAGAAGAGTAATCCCCCATTACTTCCACGAAAGAGAGGCTTCATTTATCCATGATATCTCATCAAGCTCATGGGACTCGTCACTCATCTCATTCTCGATTATGAACAAATGGAGTGACAATATCTGACTGCCCCTTCAGGCGCAGCTATATGCCATATGCCGGAGTCTAAATTTACATGTCGACAATAGAAAGGAAACTCAAAAGGAACGAAACTGAAACCAGGTATATGTCATTAAATCCTCTTTTGGTATCCCCAATTCATAATGTCTGACTGTGGCACAACCACATGGACATACTGTAAATTCAAAATGCTACTAGTTTCTTTAAGGTGTAATTAGAGAATTCATGTGGTAAGAAGCTGAATCTGGCCTGGTATTACATTAATCAGAACATGTTGAGCTAAACATGCACGAAATTGAATTCTACAACTATACTTGTGGTGACATAATCATAGAGTTACTTATAGTACATGGAAATTTAGAAAAGTGATACACTATAGCAGTTTCGTCAGAAAGGTAAAGGGCCTCAAAGTAGAATCTAGTCCAAATTTAGCTCATGTGACACAGTGGCAGTACAAGGAAGTCAAGTTAGGCAAACAAGAGCCATCAATCACTGCTGAGTGAAAACTTCCTGATGAAGCAAAGCAGGAAAGATTCGATCTTCCGGTCCTAATCTAGTTTGCCAAAAAAGAAGAGGAGAAGGAAAAATAAACGAAGCACAAAACAGCAGAACAAAGATTCGCCCAGCTCGGCCACAATTCACCAGCAAAGGTCGCATCTTTGGAGTTGTAGCTGTAAAATTGAAGCTCCAATTTAAATCCAAGCAGATGAGAACAGGTAGGTGGTAATCGGTGCCGCGTAGTCTTCGCACGGAAAGCAAGGAATTGGCAGAGCATGAGCCAAAAACTGTATGAGAAACGGAGGGGGGAAATCTCAGGGGAGTAGGGCAAAGCAGGGCGTATGAATCTCACCGTGCGATCACCGGAGTCCGGGGACGGCCCCTCGGAGTTCTCCATGTAGGAGTCGATGAGCTCGAGGGAGAGCCGGCAGAGAATCGAGAGAGAGAGAGAGAGGGTGGGCAAGTGGTGTGGAAGTTCTTGTTGGGCAGCAGCTTAGCTCAGGGGAGCAGTCCGGGAGGTGAGGGGCGCTTTTGCAAAAGCCTTTCTTGCATTTCGCTATCCGGGTTTATACCTTAATCTCATTTTAGTCATTTAGACGTGGACAAATGATGCGAGTTTTTTTTTTCTGAAACCAGATGCGAGATTTGGAGGCGTATCTAAGGAGAGTCTCTTCGGAGACATGATTGGAAAATATTTGGTGGAAAGCACCTCGGACAATTTCAAACTTTTCCATTTATCTTCAATTTTTATCGTGAGCTATAAGACCTTTCTCACCCTAGTGCCCAAAGTAAATATCATCCCCTGTTTTCAAAATGATTCCAACTTTGCCTTGATCTTCCATCCTGAACTATAAGACTAGATCTCTTCGGTCTAAAAAATATGTCGTTTTAGTTTTATCTTAACTTAAATTTCTCTAACGTTTACCACATTCATATTGAAAAATGTTGAAATCATCGAACCCACCTTGAAATATCTTGATATTACATTTCTTTGAAATCCTAGCTATCAATATATATTTTCCTACCGACTTGATGAGAAGTGATTTTGTAGCTAAAAGCGAACCAATTAAGAGAAACCAGTTTTGTTTTGCAGCCCCCAATATATTAGATTATTTTAGAGAGTCACTTAACATTAACATAATCAACTTATAAAACCATGAGTTAAATGGTACTAAATCCATCCTAAATTATAAGACATTGGGCTTTTCTGGATACATTGTTTTTTATTATGTACCTATTAGTGTGTATCTATGTGCATAGAAAATGTAATGCATTTAGAAAAACCAACAAAACGTCTTATAGTTAGGAACGAGTGAATATTTTGGTAGAAAAGGTTAGGGTGGCTCGGGTTGGCAGATCATCTCAAATGGATTCACACATTCTGCCTTTTTTTAATATATAAAAGAAAAGTGCACTGTCCACACATACGAAAATGAAACGTGGAATATTTTAAGTCGGAGCGAGAGGTCACTTGCTAAAACAGCAAGATACTACTAGTAGCATGTAATGATTATGGTTGTGTGCATGTAAAATGGATTCTCAGGCTGTCGAGTCTAACAATTATTATTAGGCCCTGTTTAGTTTTCCACCAAAATTTTTTCATCCATCCTATCGAATCTTTGGACACATGCATGGAACATTAAATGTACATAAAAAATAAACTAATTACACAGTTTGGTTAAAAATCGCGAGACGAATCTTTTAAGCCTAGTTACTCCATGATTAGCCTTAAG
>Ga0182004_10000045_pt1 | contig 42338 bp, 31 predicted proteins | sample Sormic07211540_1_FD_120479 | JGI IMG/M metagenome (GOLD analysis project Ga0182004, IMG submission 120479) | Endophyte microbial communities from Sorghum bicolor roots, Mead, Nebraska, USA - 072115-40_1 MetaG | ecosystem: Host-associated > Plants > Roots > Unclassified | place: USA: Nebraska...
ACAACAGAAGCAATAATATCAAAAACAATGTTATATAGCGGAAACATACTTATAATTAACACTTACATCAGAGAATCGTAACACAATAACTAATCTTCAGGCTCAATCTTCACAGGGACGGCTAACTAATCCAGTCCACCTGTTTAATGATCTAGAGATATTTTGAGCTCCTAGTCTCCTTTAGAATTGTAAATCTCATATAGCTTTTTCTATATATCTAAATACATACTATGTCTAGATACATAATAAAAACTATGTATTTAGACAAGTCAGAAGACAAACAATTTAAAACAGAAAAGGTCATTGAAATCCAGCAGCACATATGGTGTCATGGTCCATCCGTTGCATGGGACAAAAAGATGTGCGGTGCCCCCCTCCTGCCTGACTCAGCAAAGGATGGGGATCAGACTGGCCATGCATGCGCTGTTTGTGCCTAATCGAAACCATGCAAAATCACATTAACAAGTTAACAACAACTTCCTTAGTTGTTTTTTTAATTTTTTTGATGAATAACAACCTCCTTAGTTGTGTGGATGCCTGGACTAAGCCCTTGTTTAGTTCATTCAAAAACCAAAAAACTTTTAAAGATTTCTCGTCACATCGAATTTTGCGGCACATACATAAAGTATTAAATATAAATAAAATAAAAACTAATTACACAATTTACTTATAAATCGCGAGATAAATCTTTTAAACCTAGTTACTCACAATATTTATAAAAAAACGAAAATACTACCGTGTCGAAATAAAAAATTAAATCTAAACAAGGCCTAAGTCCAATACCGTGTGCCGTGTACCGTATCCCGACGGACGGCGACGTGACATGCCTAGCTGTTGCACAGTTGCAGCATGTGCCAATCATGCAATGTACGAGCACGACCAAAAGGCGATGCGCCTGCAGAGCATATCCGGTCGTGTGATGCGGTGCGTAGGAAACGCGGCGGCGGCAGAATCATCAACAGCAGCAGTCCAGTCAGCAAGTCAGGGACATTATTGCCAAATCAAATCATTTTAATTTTTAGATATATAACATTTTCTATATACCTAGGTGGAGTACGTAGACTATGTGTACATACGTAATTAAAATCAGTGAAAAACTAAAATGTTTTCTCCTTTCGTTCGGCCTTGTTTAGTTCCGAAAAGATTTCGGATTTCGATACTGTAGCATTTTCGTTTTTATTTGACAAATATTATTCAATCATGGATTAACTAGGCTCAAAAGATTCATCTCATGATTTACATGCAAACTGTGCAATTAGTTTTTGTTTTCGTCTATATTTAATGCTTCATGCATGTGCCTCAAGATTCGATGTGACGGAGAATCTTGAAAATTTTTTGGTTTTTGGGATGAACCTAAAACTTTACAAGATTTCTCATCACATCAAATCTTATGGCACACGCATGGAGCATTAAATATAAATAAAAAAGAATAACTAATTGCACAGTTTACCTGTAAATCGCGAAACGAATCTTTTAAGCCTAGTTACTCTATGATTGGACAATGTTTGTCAAATAAAAACGAAAGTGCTACAGTGTCAAAATCCAAAAACTTTTTCGATCTAAACAAGGCCTAAATTATAAGCCAATCTGACTTTTCTAGGGTATTTAGATATTATGCCTAGATATATAATAAAATTTAAGTATTAAAAAAGTCGGAACAACTTATAATTTAGAATGGGTGGGAAGAGTACTTTAGCCGCAATTACAAAAAAAATGATTAGAGAGGATGGCAATTGGCAAGTATACTTACTAGTCCCTCTGTTTCGAACTATAAGTTCGTTATGATTTTTTTGTTAGGTACATAGTTTTTTTTATATGCATCTAGACATAATGTATATGTAGATACGTAACAAAAGCTATGTATCTAGACAAGTTAGAACGTCTTGCAATTTTTTTCTTTTTTTGGAAGCAATTACGCCTTGCAAGAATGAAGGGTTACAAACAAGATCACTGAATGGCCATCGCAAGAGATCCAGCACACGTGGACATGAGTCATATGGGTGGACAGGACAAGTGGTCCAAGATAGTACATGGAACAGGCACAGCTCAGCAGTCGAGGATGAGGTCGTGAGACTGACGACCAGACCAACAATCTTTGCTCTGTTAATAGCACCCCTAATCTGAATAACCGAAACCAAACCTCCTTCATCAGAGAGGGGGAAAAAAAGAAAAAACAGTCTTTTTAACTACTGCCTTGATTGCAGGTGAAGAATCAAACGAAACTGGCTTGGCTAGGGCCTTGTTTAATTTCGAATTTTTTTTTTGTTTTATGTACTGTAGCATTCGTTTTTTATTTAACAAATATTATCTAATCTTAGACTAACTAAATTTAAAAGATTCATCTCATGATTTACTGATAAACTGTGCAATTAATTTTTCTTTCGTTTATATTTAATGCTTCATGCATGTGCTGCAAAATTCGATGTGACGATAAATCTTGAAAAGTTTTTAGTTTTTTTAGAGTGAACTAAACAAGGCCTAGGCTAGTTTTTTTTTTGTCTTTTGATTAGGAGAACTAGTTTAGCACTAGTAGTAGCTAGCTTGAGTTGGTCCAAGGCTCTTGTGTGGTGTAGTACCCGGATGGCGACATGATGGGCCTAGCTGTTGCCCAGGTGCCGAGTAGTACCGACTAGGACAAGTTTCTCGCAGCCACGGCGAATATCCGAGCGAACCTGACGTGCGATGCGGTGCGCAGCAAACGCAGCAGCGGCCAGGGTCATTATCGCCAAATCCTATGATGAACCCTGCTGCTTCCCCTGACTCCCCTTCCCTGTATAAAGAGGAGGCTCCTTCCTCCTCTCATTGTCGCCGCATCCCTCCCAAGTCCCCCAAGCTCAGAGGAACTCAGGCAACGGCCATACATTCCGGAGGCCAAAAAGAAAGAAAGAAAAAAAAAAGTGTAGCCTCCGCCCCCGCACAAAGCTTTGGCTTTCCTGTCCTCGTCCTCCTCGTCCTCGTGGCGTCGCAACTCGCAAGGTAACACAACCAATCCATGCCTCTGTCTCCGTATCTTTCTATACTTGCAGTTTCATTCCTAGTTCATGTTCATGCCAGCCGCCGGCCGCCACCGTGCGTTTCCAGTTGATCTGTTTGATGTTTCTTTTCTGTAGTGTAACTGAGTTTCAGTAGTTCGTGTTCATGCCCGCCGCCGGCCGCCACCATGCGTTTCCAGTTGATCTGTTTGAGGGTTCTTTTCTGTAGTGTCACTGTTGTGTAAGGGCGCACGGCGTCGATTGTCCGACGAAACCTCGCGCCTCCTTGTTAGCTGTGGTGCCTAGATTCAGGATTAAAAGAAAGGGAAAAAAAAAAGGAGGCGGCTTTTCCTTGGTCTGCATCCCGCGGTGCCTCTCCAATTTCGTCTTGATGCCAAACTGTGCTTTCAGTCGGATTCCCACAGGATATATGTCCCTGCAGCCTTATATTTCCAGGCGTTAGGTTTGTGAAAGGCCAATTTTTATGGCCCCTTCCCTCTATCCACATAGGCTGCGGATTTTTTTTTTCCCCTTCCGTCGCTGTTTGTTTCAGTTTCCTCTGAACTAGTATGTTGTTGTGCATGAGAATGAGTGAATGTTTGAATGCAGAGAGTTACATCTTGGTGGTTGTTGCCATGATGCACTATGCCCTTTGCCTTAGATTTCCTTTCAACTATTGCTACTATTACTGTGCTGTGGCTTGGATTCTTATTAGAAATCAGAAGAGCATTCTCTGGGGCCCAAATAGCCAGTGATAACTCTGCAGAAAAAAAAAAGTGCATTCAGATTCCCTAGATCCTGCTTTTACCTTCTTTAAGCCTTCTATAATAATGAATGATGGTGTCGTTTGTTGGACTCTTCTAACTTGTCTTATTCCATTATTACCTGACACTTTTATACTGTATTGTTGATGATATTGATATACATACACAGTCAGCATTTTTTATATTTTCCGTAAAGCCTTTACTTGGTTGATTTTGTTGTTATCCGGCTCTTACTACAGTAGCTAACAGAAAACTATTTAGCTTTTCATGTGGTCCTCAATTGCAGAATCTAATAGTGCTTCCTATCTTTTGTGCAGATCACTGTATCCATAACAAGAAGCTAAATCCTCAGGGGATGCTGAAAGATGTGCTTTCATAGAAGAGATTTCTGCTGCAACATCAAGGACCTAGCTGCTCTGCAAGGTCTGCTAGCCTGCTCGTCTCTTCATGTGAGTGATCGTCTCACCTGCATCTGCATCAACTCCACACCCTTCAGACTCCGGCACGACCAAGCCATAAGAATGCTGTTCACCGTCATGGACCATGACATGGGGGAGGAGGGCTAAATCTTTGCTGTCCACCTGATTGGCAACACAACTCAAGATAAAGATATGGAGATCAGAGGGAAGACTTTGATGGAGCGGTATGAGCTGGGGAGGTTGCTGGGGAAAGGCACATTTGGCAAGGTGCACTATGGAAGGAACCTTGAGTCCAACCAGAGCGTTGCTATCAAGATGATGGACAAGGACAAAGTGCTCAAGGTCGGGCTTTCAGAGCAGATTAAGCGTGAGATCAGAACAATGAGGTTAGTGGAACATAAGAACATTGTTCATCTTCATGAGGTCATGGCGACAAGAAACAAGATCTATATTGTCATGGAGTATGTGAAAGGTGGAGAGCTCTTTGACAAGATTGACAAGAGTGGCAAGCTCACAGAGGCTGCTGCACACAAGTACTTCCAGCAGCTCATTAGTGCAGTGGATCACTGCCACAGCCGAGGTGTGTATCACCGGGACTTGAAGCCTGAGAACCTGCTGCTGGATGAGAATGAGAACCTCAAGGTGTCGGATTTTGGACTGAGCGCGCTTTCAGAGTCAAAGAGGCAAGATGGGTTGCTCCATACTACCTGTGGAACGCCGGCATATGTAGCTCCAGAGGTGATCAGCAAGATAGGCTATGATGGTGCAAAATCAGACATCTGGTCTTGTGGTGTTGTCCTGTTTGTTCTTGCTGCTGGTTATCTCCCTTTCCAGGGCCCAAACTTGATGGAGATGTATCGGAAGATACAGCATGGTGATTTCAGGTGCCCAAGTTGGTTTTCACACAAACTCAAGAAGCTGTTGTACAAGATCCTGGACCCCAACCCGAGCACAAGAATTTCAATTCAGAAGATAAAAGAGTCTACTTGGTTCCGGAAGGGTCCTGGGGAGATCCGTGCAGTAAAGGAGAAAATTCTTAGCGAGAATGCCACCACAAATTCTGACCCAGTGCTTGCTACTAGGCGCAAGAAGATTGCTCAAGAAGATATGAAGCCCCTGGCTGCCACAAACCTAAATGCCTTTGAAATTATCTCATTCTCAACCGGGTTGGACCTGTCTGGTCTATTTGTCAAAAAGGAGTGCAGAAAGGAGACGAGGTTCACTTCAGATAAACCTGCCTTGGCCATCATCTCAAAGCTTCAAGAGGTTGCAAAAGCACTGAATCTCAGGATAAGGAAGAAAGAGAATGGCATTATCAAGATTCAAGGGAGGAAGGAGGGGAGGAATGGTGTCCTTCAGTTTGACACTGAGATCTTTGAGATTACAGCATCCTACCATCTCATTGAGATGAAACAAACAAGTGGTGATTCAGTTGAGTACCAGAAACTGTTGGAAGAGGACATCCGGCCAGGGCTGAAGGACATTGTCTGGTCCTGGCATGGAGATGATCTGCAGCAAAAGCAGGAGTAGCTTCGGATGTCTCACATAGATTTTGTTCTGAAAATTCGTTGGATTTTCAGCTCAGAGTGATTCTGTTCTACATTTGATGTCTTATTTTTTTAGCAGCTATATTCTTTTTATGTATTGGAGGAGCATGGTGTTGATGTGAACCATTAGGCTATATATATTTTGTTGAGTTGTTGTGTTACATTCCGAAGATTGTTCCAGTTTTGTAATGGCTGTAAATATCAATAATGAAATTAAATGTTGTTGATCCTTAAAAAAAGAGTCGAGCTTTCCATGAGATGCATTAGTAATCAAATTAGTTTCAGTAAACCAGTCATGATTATACCAGCAAGTTTGTACCATGATTAAGGGAATAAACTCTTTGGGTTCCTATAGTCTCTAACATAGATGCTTTTATTATACCAGCAAGTTGTACCATGATTAAGGGAATAAACTCTGGGTTCCTATAGTGTCCAACATAGATTCTTTTATCCAAGACGAGGTATCATGATGGATGCAATGTATCTCCATAAGCAAGAGATGAAACACTGATCGTATAAATCTTGCCTGTTCTCAACAGTTTACTTGTTATTTTTTCTTGGCTCATCTGTATCAGTTGGAACTGCGGGGATATGTTAAAGTGATCGACTGACAGCAGGTAAACATGCACGGCGAAGTGCAGTTAAAAGTTTCTATGCACGGGGACAGAAACTGTAGGGATAGGACATCCGGCCAGGGCTGAAGGACATAGTCTGAGCCTTGCATGCAGATGATCAGCAGCAAAAGAGCTTTAGATGTATCATATAGTTTTTGTTCCGAAAATTCGTTGGATTTTTCAGCTTAGAGTGATTCTGTTCTTCGTCCGTGTCTTGTTTGTTAGCAGCTATGTTCTTTTTTTTGTGTTGGTGGAGCACCAGGTGAATGGTAATGATCTGAAGCATTAGATTATATTTTCCTGAGCAATAGTTGCTGAGAAGCTGAGTTCTTGAGTGACATTGTGAAAATCTTTTCATTTGGTAAACGAAATACAATGTTGTTGACCCATAAAACAGGGTGAGTTTTCCTGTACTATTCTAATGGCTACTATTTCACCTTAGCACCTGCATATAGCATGGCCGTTGCAGCATTTGACCACAGGTGAACTTGGAGATCTGAAAGTGTACTATAATTCGAAATGTGGTGTGCTATCACGTAAGGCTGAGATGTCTTCTTTCCTGTTTGCTTGATTCCAAATGTAAAGCACTGAACCTTGTGCTTATTAGGATCTTTATGCTTCGTTTAGAGTTTGTTCAGAAAAATAAATATCAACCTTTTGGTCCTACCGACATTTAGTGATGTGCTTTGAACCTCAATTTTCTTATTACCAGACTAAGGGGGTGTTTGGGACTGCTCTGCTCCACGTTTTTCAGCTCCGCTCCACGTTTTTTAGCAAACGGTTTCAGCTGCACGCACTCAGTTCGAGGAAAAAGGGTGGAGTTGTGAGAGCACCTAAAGAGGTACTCCACAAACTCTAGTTTTTTGTGGAGCTGCTCCATGGTGGAGTTTGTGGAGCAGAGTTTGTGGAGCAGTCCAAACACCGCCTAACATTTCACAAGTGAGAGGAATCATAAAAAGTAACTGGGGTTAATGGGTACTAGCAGACTTAGGATGAAGTGGACCAACGGAATCAAGGTAATATGCTACACACAAAAAGAACATATATGAAAAGATGAAATATACATCACATGTTGATATGTTTAATCTTCAGGCAATATTTAAACTCCACTAACTAGTCCACTTGTTCTAAAAAAGAAACTGTCCCCATCATCCGGGATTCAGGATAGATCCAACAGCTCAGTTTTCACATTCCTAAATCGACCACCAGAAGTACTTTCCAAGAGATAACATTAGTAATTTGGCACGTCAAACGTCGATCCAATCAGATTAGTCCTAGCGGACCAATAGCGGTTATGCCAGGTTGTAGAATGATTAAGGGATAAACTCTTTAGGTTCCTAGTCTCCAGCATAGATGATTTTGCCCAAGATGAGGGTGCCATGGCATGATAGATGCCTGATGCAAAGCATCTCCAAAAACAAGAGACAAAACGCTGACGCTAGACATAAATCTTTTGCCTGTTTCCAACATGCAAATAATTTACTTGTTGATTTCTTTAATGGCCTGGAATCCTGGATCATTTGTAGCTGTTGGTTCTGTCAGTGACGAGGATATGCTTAGCTCTGACTATGATACTCAGCTTGCAAACGTGTACTACAAAGTGGAGGTGAAATTTTTCTTACTAAACCTCCTTCGGAGGAAAAAAAAAAAGAAAAAAAGGATATTACTCCTACTATTTTTTTTTTTGAGCAATCTGGAGGGACCAAGGCCCCTACAGTAAAAGTTTTATTGAAAAAAACACAGAGCAACGATCCTCAGCTGATAGAGTAGATTACTTGGCTCTCGTGTACATTATTTTATTGCATATGCATAGATGGTGAATAATGATTGGTGTGGGAGTTCCCGGGAGTAATCTTTGCATTGTACTGGAAATCTAGCAAAAAAAAATTTGTTTTGTGTGTAATAGTTAAATAGAAAGCCTTAGCTTGTGATTGTATTTGAACAAATGGAGTGTCTGTGTTGTACTGTGATTCGCAAAAGAAAATGAAAACTTTAGCTTGTACCCTCCAATGCACAAACTCTAGTTTGAGATCTATAGTATGGACCTATGGATCTGTAATCTTCCATCAAACAGTTCCTTTTTCAAACAATTAGATACGATACAGCAAGTGATACTCACGTTGGCTAATAGAGATATTTCTCTGAGCTATAAGAACGACTATAAACCCATTTGGATCCACCAACTAAACTTTAGCTGGTCTTTTAGCTAAAGTTAAGCTGAGTCTATTAGCTGGAGGATTCAAATAGCCCAGCTAAAGTTAAGCTGAGTCTATTAGTTGGGAGAACTTTTAGCTAGCTAAAGTTTAGCTTTGAAATTTTAGCTAGCTAAACTTTAGTTGGGTGGATCCAAACAGTCCTTGTAGATACAACCCAAAGAATAATTGAATATTATCCTCTTGCAACACGCATGTTACTGAAACACAATCTTCAGAAGTTGGGTCCATCCAAGCCCAACTTGAGATGCTTCTGGCCATCTGGGCCACATGAAAAACGGAGCTAGTTCAAAGGGAAGGAGGCAGCAGAGACTTCTGAAATCGCTGGTGGCGGCAGCATCTTCTCATCAGGTAGAAGTAGAAGCGCTGGTCATCGGCAACCTCAGAGCGATGATCCGATTGGTTTCAAGACTCGAGGGGGAGGAATTCATGCTTGCTCTGCTCTGCTCTGAATTGCACCTACATGTTGCACTCATGACTCATCGTTGTGACTGACAAAACTTGCTGTACAAATTCTGTTGTACAAGTCCAATTCACCCATCACAGCTCATCAAGAGTCAGTACTGCTCTGATGCGTTGAATACCAAGATGTAACCGATCCGATCCAATTTTGCTTGGAGTTGATTGACAGCCACAGCTTCTCCAAGTTAGATGCTTCTAACTGATGAGAATGAGACGCGTTCTGAACTTCTGATACCATGCAAGAGATGCAACCAAACTATATCATCCTCTTCCAGCACTGTGCAGTACTGCATGAAGCCTATAAATCTTCGATGCAAACAGAAGAGGCTGACTGAAATCATCGCTGAGTAGGGAGCATGTTATTACAGCAACACAACATTCAGAAGTTTGACCTGATCAGGGCACATGACCCAGCTTGAGATGCTTTGACGCCTCTGGTCTGAGGGAAGAGGAATAACATGATGTTCGGCTCACCCAGCCTGAAGGTAATGTTTCTGCCTAAAATTCTAGTACCTTGAGCTATAACAGCAATTCGCTTAAGATTTTGCTTCATTGTCCAGAGTATCATGGGCACTGGAGTTTTCAGATTCCAGCAGGTTCTGCACCAGGAAAGAAGCACACTACATGCACAAGTAATGAAATAATGACGTTTCAGGCTGCACCAGTAACAGTAGGCTCAGAACTTAAGGCCAAGGCACCAGGAAATGGTGTTTTACAGCTCCGAGGAGGCAAGGAGCTTAGTGATGCCATCTAGTCAGACATTTCACAATACTGATGCCAAAGGTTCCTTGTGCGGCCGGTGCCATTCAGGCCTCAAACAAGACTCTCCAGTATAGTTTTGCAATGTTTGCACCCACATTTCTGCGTCTGTGGATGAAAGCTGTTCTTCATCTCGGCATCCAGATTGTAAATCTATACCCCTATGTGTTAAATACACGAGAAATTTATCCAACATCTGTACACATCATTGGAAGTTATAGACCAGAGTACCAAACACAAATCCCAGATCATCTTTTAACGAAAAACAGGCATGTAATAAGGATGAAAAAGGATGTTCGTATGCAAGTAGAATCACAAATACCAAAAACCAACAAGTGAACTTACAAGCATGGTAACAAAATGGAGAACCAAACCGTTTCCTCCAAACAACGGTATGGACAACACATTGTTTCACAAAACAAGGGTACACTTGCATTCAACAAGCTTCTTTAACAAACTAGCATATTGCAATCCAAAAATCTTATTTTCAGAAATTTCCATATTCCAGGTACTCACTTGTATTCTATATTTCAAGTCCCACATTTAAGCGTGGGTTTAGTTGAAAGACAAAACCTGCAAACCTTGACCCAAATCTCATGGCCAAAGTACACATTTCCAGCATAGCACCCACTTCCAGTCTTACACAACACAAGGCTCAACACATGAAATTTTTTGCAAAGTTACTTTAATATATAATCCCCGTGTAACATCTTCCACCATCTCATATTACACACCAACACCATTATACCAATATGTAACAACAACAGGATTGTACCAGACTACCAGTCTTCACCTATGTGGCACTCCATCCGCGAGATGAGATAATTTATTTATGAACAATTGAGCATTCGTCACCGGGCCTTATCGGATTCCGATTTCGCAGGTTGGGCAACAAGGGTGCGCCAGAGGTACCGCCCACTTGCCATGTCCACCATCGTCCAGAACCCTGTTTTCACAGCCGATCCAACCTAGATTTGCACACACACACACAAAAAAAAAATCAGATTCTGATGTAATTGTTATTAAAGAAACAATAATATTGTGCCTTTGAAATTTGCACACAAGGGAGACAATGGACTGATGATTCAATATTAAAATCAAGTAAACAATACAACAAGTGACCATCTCGACTCATGTTTCTATGCAGCTGATATTGTAAATAAATAAACTCAGACTCTAGATCCAAAAGCTATGTGCACATGACAAAGAATGGTGGTTAGCTGAATTCAGGCGGGAGGATGGGGAGTGGGCTCCCACAAATCCCAATGGCTGACAAGTTCCACCCAAGTAGATTGCTCAGTGCTCAAATCAATAGTTACATTGAGTAAATTTAACCATGTTAATTAGGAAATACAGTACTGTGCAAGAAGAAGACCAAGGCTAGCTTATCGTCCATGGAATGTCTGTATGCAGTGATAACTGAAGTCGTTGAAATTAGCTCGAGACTATGATTAAGCAAGTAAGCATACTACGTTTGCAAAATCCCCTAAACTGAAGGCCATGGACCGGCAGCTCATTGTGGCTGGCTCCAAATTGGAGTGGCAGGGAGGGAGTAGGAGTATTACCCTTGTGCGCCAGCAAGAAGCTGCCTAAGAATAGGGGAGGACGGAGCCGGAGGGGGGGCGATCGACAGCCCACAGCGATAGGAGAGGAGAAGAGGCGTTGATTGGTTACCTTGGAATGCAGAGGCAGGGGCGCCCGGGGGGTTTCCGACTCGTCGGCGTCGGCGTCGAACTGGTCGGGCTCGGCGTTGAGCCCCCTGATGAGGAAGAAGCCGGCGATGGTGGCGGAGAGGAAGATGAGGATCACCCGCAGCGGGCACATCTCTCCGGACTCGTGTTCCTCTTCCTCCCCCGACAAAAGGAATCGAACAATCAATCAATCAATCTGGCGTGGGTGGAGGGAAACCACCGGAGTCAGGAAAGCCGGCGCCTTTGGCTACGGACGGAGGAGAAAAGGAAGAGCAATGGCGGATTCTGGGCTGGGTTGGTGGTGGGGGATTTCTTTTGACCTTCTCCCGAGGCGGAGCACGCAGCCGCCCACCTAACGCCTTCTCCCCACCCCCAACTTCTTCTCTTCCCTCCAATAAACTAACAATTGAAATCCAACCGAAACCAAAAGGGGAAAGAAACCAAGCTCCGAAATGGCAAGGCGAGGCGAGGCGAGGCGCGGCGCGGAGGTGGACGAGCGAAGGGGAGAGAGATCTGCGCTGTTGCTTGCCTTCGCCTGTTCGCCACAAGGACAGCAAGAGGAGGAGGAGGAGGAGGGATGGATCCGCGGAGGAAGACGCCGGCCGCGCCGCGCCGCGCGTTCCCCATTTATATTTATTTTCCTTTCCCCTTTGTGGTGGTGGTTGTGGAAAAGCTGGCAGAGGTTGGCGGGGCCCACTTGTCAGTTGCCAGTTGCCACGGCTGCCGCAGAGGCCACGTCAAAGCGCGGTGGGTTGACGGCTTCCGCCTCCGGGGCCCACCTGTCAGTGGCACGTACCGTGACGACGGCCCTGATGCCATGCGGCGGAGACCCGGTTCGTGCGTGTGCTTGCCGTTTTCCGTTTTTAACAGGAAAAATAAAAAAAAAAATGTTGTGGCGTGTATGGCAGTGTATGCATGTCAACATGTGTGTATGCACGATGTGATGCTGGGATTTATTTGCAAACCAGTTCAAGATGAAATGAACACTTGATTTGGCACGGACGAATTCCTGCAGATGAAATTTCAGACATGTGCAGGGGCGGAAATAATTCGGTTTGAATAGCTTGATGAAGCAAGTTTTTCATTTCTTGCATAGTTGCATTAGTTAGAGTTCAAGAATTAAAATATGAAAAGGGAAAAAAACTACAACTACAACTCTTGCTACGGTGCTTGCGTAGGTCGAGTAGGAATGATGCGGAATTAATTGCGGATAAATTAAACGGAATGTCTTTCGCCTCGTCCACCAATCGACAAGATAATTTGTGTATGTATCAAAGAAAATCCATTGGACTTTATCTTTAACCGTATCTTTGCTAGATTTTTTTTCTTTTTGAAAACAAAGACAGTAGCTTTGCCGCTCAATTAAGACGAAAGAAAATTATGTTACAAGAGTATCTTTGCTAGATAACCCCAAACATTTTTCATTTCATGTAACTTCTTCTCTTCCCTTCAAGACTGTTTCAGCTGTTAGTGGGACTCAACTTCTACTTCCACGCTTCCTCCTCCTATGGGTCATGCGTGTCAATGTCAAACCATAACAAAGTGGTCCGTTGTCACGCCTAAGCAATATGTTATTGCGCTTGCAGAAGATTGACCAAAAACTACTTAATTCAATATTCCTTCCATTTCTTTTGAGTAAATCAATTCCTAGATAGAGTTATCTTAAATCTAGTGTTCTTAAGTCTAATCGAATTTATAGAGAAAAGAGCACCAAGACTTGTGACATCCATCAGTATCCAGATACGCCATGTATAGAATATATTTTCATAATATGCTTGTTTTGTCATAAATATTTATTTTCTTTTCTATGAATTCGACTGAATATGAAAATAAGTTTGACTTAAGATAACTCTAGAGATTAATTTATTCAGAGGCGCAGGAAGCACTCCCTTTATATCCTGAAATATAAGAGAATTTTAGTTATCTTAAGTCAAATGCTCCTAAACAAATAGAGAAGAGTACTAACATCTATATCATAACAAAGATGTAAATTATACTGTATTTAATAATACTAATTGGGTATCATAAATATTATTATTATCTTAAAATTTGGTCAGACTTAGGACAACACATGTATTCGGCGGGGTGCGTACCATGTAACGAGAAGTGCAGCAACTTAAGCAATATTTTTCATTTCAATCCAGCGCGGTTGGTTTATCCTATCGGTTGTTGGCACAAGTCAAGCATATTCTATGCAATGAATCAGGAGTAGTGCTAGTGCTAGCAATTAAGTGGTTGTCAACGACTCTGGTGATTAGCTAGAGTAGAGTAGACATGGAGCACACAATCAATCAATCATGCAAATTAAGCACAGCTACCTGTCGTCCTGGCATGCTTGCGTGGCGGTTCATCCCATGCATCCAGACAGTGTGCCCAGGGCGAGGGCGAGCGTAAGCCCATGTGCTAGCCCAACCAAACCCCAACAACTGCTTTGCCCTCCAGGCATATCCGATTAGACACGTACGACACGAACACAACAACGCCCACAAAAGTTGGTGAAAATGCACCAGCATATCCAAGATATATATATATATATATATATATATATATAATGTGCAAATTTATTTGGTTTATTATTTTAATAATGCTGAAGATACGATCGAGCTAACGGAGGAGAGGTGCTAGAAGTCGGAGACAGCACTCCTCGATCAACGGAGGAGAGGTGCTAGTCGTCGGATTCACATCGTTGAACATGTGTTGGAGTGAAGTAGAGTGAAATAATTTGAACTAATTCCACACCAATCAATACTAACACATGTGGACTAGGATGAATTCGATAGCATCCAAACAATGCTTAAGTAGTAATTCATATACTCGTGTGGTTAAATAGCTAGTTTTGTACCATGCTCTACCCGTTTTATGTGGATTGTATTAGGGAATAGGTTTGCACACAATGAGTTGTTGAAAGCCAATTTAGTTAGGCCTGGCTTGGAACCGCTTAGATAAGAATTGACTGCAACCTAATCAAAATTTTCTTTATAAGCTACAGTATAAAGAATGTGTAGCATGAATAATAGAGTTACGTTGGCAATCCTAAATCTAAAATAACTTGCGCCCTTCGTCTCCTTCAAAAGTTGCCCCTCCTCATAGCTTCATGGTCTCCTAGCTCTCTAGAGGCTTCCGCCTCGAGCTCCCTCACAAACCACCTACCTCCCTAGCCATGGTGCGCCACCACGGCCACCTTCCTCACCGACCCCACCACCACCACCACCTCGTGCCTCCCGCATGTCTTGGTAAGGGGTGACCGAGCAGGACAAGTACATGATTCTCGGCTCCCAGTTGAATCCCTGATTCCTTTTCACCGCCTAGTTTCTAAATAATTGAGAAAGAATCAAGTAGTTTGGATGAAATTCACGATTATACTCACCAAGAATCCAATTTTGAGTGGTTCCAAACCTGTCACTACATGAACCACTGATCACTTGACAACTTTAGTGAATCTCATAACATGTTGTCATATTATGTGATACTTCTACATATGTATATTCCCTCTGTCCCTAAATGGTCATGTTTGTTTCCAGGATGCTTAATCGCGTGCCACAATTGAGCGAACGTGGCTCCGCAGCTAAGTTTTGGGAATTGGGGCTCCAATTTATTTTTTTCAAACTCCACGTCGCGAGTGACTAAGCCTATTCGCTTATCTGAAAAGTCATGACTGAAAATATTGTGTTTTTTTATTCACTGTTTGTTGATTTATTATGATAGAAAGCCGCTGCTGAATGACTAACATATTCGGCAAATAAGCTGAAGCGAATAGACCTATGAGTCGTGTCCTTTTGTGGGGTGTCCGGCGAGAATATTCCGCTTATCTCGTTGAATTGCCACACGAACGAGGAAAAACACGGAAACAAATTGGCCAATATCTATCATCGGAGCGCTAAAGTCTCATCCAAAAAATAACTGTGGTTATCTATTAATACAGGTCAACAAGTAGCTGCACTATACTGCACCAAGTGCCTATCTCCCTATCTGGTAGGCAGCTTTATCCCTTTTCCCTCACAAATACTTGTCCATTCAATGGTGAAGCTACATAGGAATGCTTAGTGTTTTGCAAATGTTCTTGTGAATGAGTCCAAGGCTACAACGACTAATAAATATAGAGGGACAAAGGAAGTAGTTTTTTTCGAAAGGATGGCAAAAACCGTGATTTCTATTAGACGAATAAAAAGAAAAGAAGGCAAGTGCCTAAAACCACACAACTGAGGAGAGCACCGCTCATCCCACACCACTCAACTCACGCCACAAAAGCGCCAACTCAACTCAACGCTTGATCGGACCGGCCTCTAACTACTTATAACTTGGGCCTTGTTTAGTTCACCCCAAAATCCAAAAAGTTTTTAAGATTCTCCGTCACATCGAATTTTGCGACACATGCATGAAGCATTAAATATAGGCGAAAACAAAAACTAATTACATAGTTTGTCTGTAAATCACGAGACGAATCTTTTGATCCTAGTTAGTTCATGATTGGACAATATTTGTCAAATAAAAACGAAAGTGCTACCGTAGCGAAATCCGAAATTTTTTCAGAACTAAACAAGGCCTTGGTTAGATTGGATCTTCGACATGAGCCTCCACTTGACACCACTAGGAGCTCCACCATAGGAAAATAATTATTGTATTTTGATAAATGGAAAACCGCTGATCGATTTGACCGGTAAACCACTGGCCGTGGTGGAGACATGGAGTGCAGCAGGATAACATGAACAGCCGCCCTACTCGACGGCGACGGCGACGGCGATGGAGCTGCACCAAACTCCAGAGGATACTCTACTCCTGTTCTGCCGTTCTGGAAGTAGTTTAGCTTCACTAGCTCACGGCGTCCAACGCAGCATGCAGGTCAGTCAGCAAAATCTGCTGCCTGCAAGCCGCCAAGCACGAGCACGACATGGATGGATAGACCCTTCCTTTCTTTCATCATATGGCTCCGTTCGCTTGGTTATAAATCGTACTGTCAGCCAGCAATATTTACTTTCAGTTTTGACTTTTTAAACAATCGAACAGACTTAGGGCCTGTTTGGTTCCCTTTACTAAATTTAGCTAAAATTATTTTAGCTACTCTTGGGTGACTAATAGAACTAAACTATTTTAGCTTCTTTTAGTCAATGTGTGTGTTTGGATCTTTAGCTACTAAAGTGACTAAAGTTTAGCTACCAAGAAGAACCAAACATGACCACCTTAGTCTACATACATCAACCAATGGCAAAGCCAATGGATGGGCTTCGTCAAAATGGGTGCAGATAACATATAAAACTGGCGCACGCACGTTTTCACCGGCACAAACAAGGTACCGGGCCAGGTTTAGCTGCGTGGTCGCTAGTGGCCAGTAGATGCACACCAGTGAGTCACCAATGACTGATGGCTGAACCACTTGCAGGTTAAGCATGCATGGCCACCGGCCGCACCCACCACAGCTCCACATGCACCACTTCCCGGCCAGGCATAGTCACACATTACCATACAGCATGCACCAAGCTGGGTGTGCACCACTTCTCCCATGGCATGATAAACTCTTCCTTCTGCCAGTCACAAAAACCAGAAGATATGATAAACCCTTCTCTTATGCTACAGCATTCAGCATCCACCTCTCTCGCCTGCCTCCTCCACTACTCACCACTTACAAGAATGGATGTTAGTGGTGATATAAAAACCAAAATCGACCCAGAATCACAGCTGGTGACTGCCTGCCTGTGCGCGACAAGTACCCATATCCCCCATTTTCCAATGAATGCCAAAGTCAGTAGGATTGAAATGCGCAAGAGGGTAAAAAAAAGAAAAGAAAAAAGAAACATCAGGACGCATGTTAACAGGTAAGGGTGAGTGCTAGGAAACAAAATGACGACCCCATATCTTTTTTTGCATCATCAAGGAACACAGTCCAGCTTATCTCCTCGGTAAGACGGTAGTAAACCCTACAAGAGAGGAGGCAAGGAAACCTTGGCTCCACAATTTTTTTTCCCCCTTCCTTCTATTATAAAAGTCTGTTCGTTCTATGCTGTCTCTTTTTCATTGAATGACCACAGTGACTGTACATCAGGACTTGTTGAAGAAAATAAGCCAACACCACCGCCAACATGTGCGCCGGACGGCGACAGGATATGCCCACCGCCACCTTCCTGAGCTCCATTCAGCGCCAGTTCCTCCCTGCATAAACAATAATACCAATAGTCATGAGCTCCGGCGTTTTCGCTTTTATCAATCAACAATAGTAAAAGAAAAAATAAACATGAGTTCAAATTATAACATATGGATTGTTTATGGATCTTCATCTTCTATCACAGAAAGAAAAGGAGGAGAAAAAGAAAAATCTACATCGAGTACATAAGTTCGAATACTTTCTCTTGCCTTCAAAAAAGCCTGTCTCACAATTGATTTTCATAGTTTTCCACCTACAATGTCTAGTGAAATTGCACAGTAGCCCACCATAACACCCAAAGGGCACAACACACATGGTATTAAGTAAAGATACCAGACGCACACAGTGTCATGCAGGTCATATATCCTCAACTTCAAGCTAACAGGTTCTGTGGTGTGAGCCAAGCCATAAACTCAAAACAAGAAAATTCAAACACTGATAGACTGAGTCCAAACTCAAAAAAACAAGCAAGCTATCTAGCACCTTGCACAAAACATGCAAATGAGACCTTTACATCTTTAAGCATCAAAGGGGAACTGCCCTACCCATGCAAACAAACAAACAAAAAACACTAACAAACAAGCTAACAGTTACCACCTTAGAAAACATTTTCCACTGCATGCCTAATGAAGAAACAGATTGAGCTGACACGCTATAATAAGCCTCATTAACAACAAGGTCAAACAGGATGCAGTCACCAATCATCAGTTCATCACTAGTGAATATTTCTATAAGAACATTAAACCTTGGCAAAATATAGAACAGTAGTTCCCCATAAATAAAACCATATGTTCAAGGATTGTGGCACTGCATAATCCACAGGACAATATTTAATTCTCCATTTTGGACTTGGAGTCAACTGAGTTTCATTCAATCTAAAGCTCATATTATTAATTTATCATGTCTTCATGGCCACAATCACACAAGAGACAAGACCATCCCGATCTTACTATAGACAAAAAATTTAAACTAAAAAACACTTGCTATCAACCAATACATAACAAATTGTCTGCAACAGAACAGCTTAGCCTGCAGCGAGATCTAATTTATAACAATCTAATTCTGGCTTGGATTTTTCCCAAGAGAAGCAGCCCATCAACTAATACATAACTCAACAAATTTTCTGCAACAAAACAGCTTAGCCTGCAGTGAGATCTAATTTTTCACAACCTAATTCTAGCCCCTAATTTTTCGCAAAGCCCACAACATTAAAATACACTAACCCAACACAGCCAACGAAAGATATGAATGTAGAAGGCTATGGTGTTGCAGGGTACGTCCTATCATTAAATAATGCATTCAGTCTGCTTCTCATTGTAAACACAACAGTTCACTACTTCAGTACCCCAAGCCATTGAAAAACAAATGTCACTATTCAAAAACAAATCCTGACAAGACCATTAGAATCTGAATAATGCATTGAACATTATGGTTCAACAGCTACATATAATTTTAGAAGAACACAACATTATGACCAGGGGCAGAACCTTAGCTAACAATCCAAGAGTTCATGATGACAATTAACCATCTGCCTACCCTTCTTACTAATCAATTTAGACTGAGCATTTGAGCAATGAATGTGCCTCTGAATTAGCTTAACAAAAAAAAATGCTTACCACAAAATTTCTAGCAGGCCTGAAACAAACTGTAGCCAACTCAATGTTAACAATGCCATTGTTGCAACAAAAATCTTGGCTGACTAGATTTAGTGTAATTGTGTTTATGTGCAGTAATCACAACCAGTGGACCAAATTATTCAACCAGCTCAGACACAATCCTAGCTAGCTAATTATTCAATATTCATGATGGCAGTTTGTTAATTCAACTGCAGTGTAGAATTGTTAATACCATATGTCCATACATCAAGGAAAAACGATCCATGAAAGTGAGAAATATCATAAACACATATCTGCAGTTTAAGTGTTCTAAAAAGCTTCAGGTGCTAGGCATAAAGCAGGTGGCGTCTGGACCCTAGTCATGGTTAAGCAGATGCTTGGATAGACTACATGGCAATTAGGTGCAAGCAGGATGGTAGCGCCCAGTATATAGTCAGACACTTTTTAGTAGCAACTTTAAACACCAAAATTGATTTGACTGATTCATGAAACATATGCTAAAACCTAGAAGAACCCGAACTGCATGTACTTCTTATAAACAAAATACATGATAAACTTCCACCTAGTGATTGGAAAATAAAGAGCATGACACCTTTAAATTTTCAAAGAAAAAAGGATCATCCAAACTCACACATTCACATGGGTTCAATAATATGAGTATCAGTTAACACTCAGTTATACTTTGCTTTTCAATAGTCTCTCATTTCTATATACATAAATTCCTTGTTTGAAATAAGTAGTACTCCACGATTAGACATGAAGATTTCACACAACTATGTATACACAAATTCATGCAGACAACATTGAATAATTATCATAAAAATCTGCTAATACTCTGGTGCTTAAATGCATCGATACATGGACCTAAGGTAAAGTGGAAAACCTGAATGACAGCACGAAACAAGCATTGCATCTGGGGGAAAGACAACACTATTCTCTAATGAGTTATTATACCAAAATTCTAGCCGAAGTTAACAGTATAAGATCATCAGCAGTGATGTAACCTTTGTGGCAGAAAATCAACTGAAATGAAAAAGGACACCAGAAAGTACTTACTTGGGCCACAAATAACCAGGCGGCCCAAAGGGGTGTTCGCGGGCTGATTTGTTTGGAGACCCAAAAACCAAGTCGTTGTGTAATTTTCCTGGCATTTCATGTGAAAGGAACAGGCTTGGTGTATCAGGTGGCAATTGCTGGAAAGGTGCTTTCTGCATCCATGGATCACTGTCATTCAAACCAGTACCCAGGGAACTTATTGCTCCACCTCCGCTGCTGAAAAGGTTGGCACTATGGTTGAATTGATTTGTGTTTTGCCGAAGCCACTGACTCTGAGGACCTTGAAGACCTAAACTTTCCTGAACCAATGGTGTGCTCCACATTTGCCATGTGCCTTGTTCACTGCTAGTCTCAGGCAGTATGGAACCACCAGGTGCAATTGATGAGTGCGGGGGTTTGATAGGCTTTTCTTCAGCCGTACGAGATCTTGAGAGAGGAGACTCAATTGGTGAAGGCCTCCCATGTGATTCTTTAATAATGTCACTTGAAAGGAAGCCACAATCGAAGTCCGGAGGGAAGTTATCTAGAGATTCTGAAACTGGCCCAAGTAATGCAATTGCATCTGGATCATAGCATGGGTCCTCAAATTGCTCTGGTTCTTCAAGCAGTGTTGATTCCGCATCATCATAGAAGGGCATATGTCCAGCAGGAAAATGAGGTAGTGGGTTACTGGGAGGTGCTACATTAAGTGGTGGAAAACCTGGAAATTGCATGGACTGGCTTGAACTTGGCTTGTAGTCCAGAGGAGGATACTGAGAGAGAAATGTATGAGCATTGTTTATTTGAGCTCCATTTGGTTCTGGCTTCCGAATCATATCATGAACTGAAGTTGTAACATCAGGACAAGGGGACACTGATGCTGAACGACTAAACAGCTGATGCCATGACTTTTTAAGGCCAGTAGGGTGTGGCTGCACATTTGGACTAACCTGCATATAGCATAATTGGAAGATTTAAGATGGAAATTCAGGGTAAAAAAAATAACTAATGCAATTGGTTCGAATAACAAGAATTTACAATAAAATAGCAATGCCCTTGTTACTCACAGGTCGATTAAAATTAGTCCATGCATTTCTAGTTTCTCCAGCTGTAGCAGATTTGCCTGTAGCTTGTGTGGCTGCATGCTGGACATCTCTTTTGATTGCATTACCCTGGTCAGTTGCAGGAACTACAGGTCTACTAACCTTGCTAGCTTGAGGGGCAGGGGCCTGAGCAGTTCTGCCAAAGAAGGAACCACCGCCAAACCCTCTTGAAGAAGATAAAAAACCACCTGTCATACGGCCAAAGTATTTCGATCTGCTCTCCCCTGTTTTATTACTGTGATTGTTAGAATCAATGTGGTGAGCTTTGTAACCCTCACGCCTGTCCAAGTCACTCTTTCTGTCAGAGTCTCGCTTCCTATCGCCTTCTCGGCCCAATCTTCTATCAATGTCCTCGCAATCTGAATTGCTCTTGCTTGACCCCTTGTCCTCTTTCTTCTTCCTCTCCTGACGCCGCTTCTCAGCCTCCTTCCTAGCATCCTTCTCCCCAACAGGGGTAGCGCTTTTTGACCACTCCTTGGCCTCTGCCTTTTCATCCCTCAGCTTCCTGCGTTCCTCTACTAGCTTAGCCATCTCCTCTCGCTGCTTCCTTTCCTCCTCCTCCAGCATTTCCCTCTCCAGCCTTGCCAGTCTCTTCTCCTCCGCCTTCCTTCTCGCCTTCTCGGTCCTGCTCTCCTCGGCTTTTCCTCCATTCTCTCCTCTCTTTGCCAACCTTTTACCATCTATGCTCAAGCCCTCACCATCCCCTGAGGATGTAAATCTGAATATATTCCTCAATAACCACCTCGTTGCTGCCGAGCAAAAGGACGAAAGCAAGCGCCACAGGAATCCCAAGAAGGAGGTGTTGTTGCTGGAGGAGCAGCGCAGGTCCAGCCAATATCCACAATCCTGAGCACAAGGCCATCCGGTGGGGGCCTTCCCGGCTGAATTGAGGTCTAGCACGGGGCGCTTAGAGACATGGCCGCAGTAAGAGCACATGAACTTACCGCCGCCGGGGTTCTGGTCCTTGTACGGGTTGCTGCAGTTGCGGCAGCGCCGGGTTGCGGTCTTGCGGAGCTTGTGGAGCTCGAGGGCGTGGGCGCGGCGCTCCTCGCGGAGGCGCGCGGAGCGGCGGGCGCGCCAGAGGGAGAGTCGCGGGAGGAGGATCTCGTACCAGAAGAGGGTGAGGAGGAGGACGGAGACGCAGGCGAGGCGCGGGGAGGTGACCTCGAAGCGGTAGGCGGCCGGGAGGAGCAGCTGGGTGGCGGCCCAGATGACGATGAGCGGGACGACGAGCCACGGGAGCATGGTGGCGACGCGCCGCGACCAGCGCTGCACGGCGCACAGCGTACACATTGATTATCCGCCCGCCTCCGCCGCCCTCACGCCCTGCTGGATCGCCAGCGCCGTCGGTCGGCTCCAACCCTTGAAGGCGGGTGGGTGGGGTGGGTTGCTTGCTCGGTCGGTAATGCTGCGATTCGATTTGGGGGGAGGGGGAAGGAGGGGAAACCCTCGAATGGGGGCGAGGCAGCGGGGGGCCGGGGGAGGGGAACCAAAGGCGGCTGCTTTTTGTGGAGATGCCAGATGCGGGAGCTAGGAGAGCGTGGGAAGGGTGGATTCGAGGGAGGAGAGCTCGAGGTGGGCGATGGCCATGGCGAAAACCCTAGCTTTTCAATCCCTTTTCCTTTTTGGATTGCGATTGCCTGCTTGAATTTTTTTTCTCTCTCTCTACGTAGGTGGACAAGGAAGGGAGACGAAGAAATTCTGCAGGGTGAGAAACCAGATAACGCTTCATCCACTATCTTCCATTTGTGTCTAATCTAAATGAAATGAAAAGGCTTTCATTTTTTTTCCTTTACAAAAAACTCTCATGTTTATATATCTTCACTAGTCAGTTTGTGATTAAAAATATTAATTTAGACTATCACTAAATATAATAAGCTTTATGCGTGACGTAATTTAAAGCAGGAAATAATGAATTTCACATATAAGTCATGCATGTTTATTAGCATCTGTGGCGCACGTAAGGGCGGTTTATATATCTTCACTAACCGTTTTGCAAATGCAAACATTAAGTTAGACTATCGATAAACATAAACGGATATAAAATTTCCTGACATAATTCAAAGTAGAAAATAATGAATTTTACATATAAGTCATGTGTGTTTGTCAAGATAGTAATGCCTCATCTAGCATATGTGTGGCGTACGCCAAGGCGGTTTATATATCTTCACTAACCGGTTTGTGAATAAAACATTAATTTAGACTATTGCTAAATATAAACAGTTATAAAAATCATGCATGATGTAAGTCAAAGTAGAAAATAATGAATCTCACATATAAGTCGTGCACGTTTGTCAAGTTAATGGCTCATCTAACATGTGGTTGGCGCACGCTAAGGCAGTTTATATATCTTCACTAACCGGTTTGCGAATAAAAACATTAATTTAGACTATGGCTAAACATAAATAGATATATTATAATGACGTAAGTCAAAGTAGAAAATAATAAGTTTCATATATAAGTCGTGCACGTTTGTCAAGTTAATGGCTCGTCTAACATGTGTGGAACACGCAAATAGTGGTTTATATATTTTCACTAACAGATTTGCAAATAAAAACATTAATTTAGACTATCAATAAACATGAACAGATATGAAACTTATGCGTGACATATTTTAAAGTAGAAAATAATGAATTTCACGTATAAGTTGTGTGCATTTGTTAAGATAAATGCCTCATCTAGCATGTGTGGCACACGTAATGGCGGTTTATACATCCTCACTAACTGATTTGAGAATAAAACCGTTAATTTAGATTATCAATAAACATAAAAAGATATAAAACTTATGTGTGGCATATTTTACAGTAGAAAATAATGAATTTCACATAATAGGCGGTGTGCATTTGTCAAGATAATGTCTCATCTAACATGTGTAGTACACGCAATGATGGTTTATATATCTTCACTCACTGGTTTGTGAATAAGAACATTAATTTAGACTATTAATAAACATAAACTGATATAAAACTTATGCGTGACTTAAAGTACAAAATAATGAAACTTCACATATAAGCCATGCACTTTTGTTAAGATAATGCCTCATCTAGCACGTCTGGCACACACAATTGTAGTTTGTATTTTGCAAAAAAGTTGGTGTTAAGAAAAGCTTTCGGTTTTTTTCTTGGCATGGCAACTCTTATATTTATCTCCACTAACCAGTTTATGATTAGAATATTAATTTAGACTATCGATGAGTATAAATATAAACTTGCATGACGTAACTTAAAGTAGAAAATAATGAGTTTCACATTTCACATATAAGTCGTGCATGTTTGTCAAGTTAATAGCTCATATAACATGTGGTTGGTGCACGCCAAGGCAGTTTATATATCTTCACTAACCGGTTTGCAAATAAAAACATTAATTTAGACTATCGCTAAACATAAATAGATAAAAAAAACTATGCATAACGTAAGTCAACGTAGAAAATAATAAATTTCATATATAAGCCGTGCATGTTTCTCAAGTTAATGGCTCATCTAACATGTGTGGAACACGCAAATAGTGGTTTATATATTTTCACTAAAAGATTTGCGAATAAAAATATTAATTTAGACTATCAATAAACATGAACAGATATGAAACTTATGTGTGACATATTTTAAAGTAGAAAATAATGAATTTCACGTATAAGTCATGTGCATTTGTTAAGATAATGCCTCATCTAGCACGTGTGGCACACACAATTGTAGTTTGTATTTTGCAAAAAAAGTTGGTGTTAAGAAAAGCTTTCGGTTTTTTTTCTTGTCATGGCAACTCTTATATTTATCTCCACTAACCAGTTTACGATTAGGATATTAATTTAGACTACAATGAGTATAAATATAAACTTGCATGACGTAACTTAAAGTAGAAAATAATGAGTTTCACAATTCACATATAAATCGTGCATGTTTGCTAAGATAATGCGCAATCTAATAAGTGTGGCTCACGCAATGGCAATTTGTGTTTTTGCGAAAAGGCTGTTGTTAGGAAAAGTTTTCATTTTTTTTCTTATGTTATGGCAACTCTCACACTTATGACTTATCTCCACTAACCGATTTTCATTAAAAAATTAATTTAGACTACTGATAAGCATGAAAAAATAGAATACTTGTGCATGACATAATTTAAGGAGAAATTGTTAGGTTTCAGGTTTAGGGGGTGTTTAGTTAGGAGTGTTAAAATTTAACATATATTATAGCATTTCGTTTTATTTGACAAATAATGTTCAATCATAGACTAACTAGACTTAAAAGATTTGTCTTGTAAAATACTCTCATGCGTTGCAGGTGGGGCCCCCACAAATGGAAGTTTGTATTTTGCGAAAAAAAGTTGTTGTTAAGAAAAGCTTCCATTTTTAGTTTTTTCTTGTCATGACAGTTCTTACGTTTATCTAGCCAGTTTTTTATTTAAAGATAATTTAGACTACCCATAAGCATAATTTAAAGAGATATAGAACTTGTGTGTGACGTAATTTAAAGTAGAAAATGATGATTTTTACATATAAGTCATGTACGTTTGCCAAGATAACGTCACACACGTTTGCCATTGTGTGCACCACACACACGTTTGCCTCATCTAGCGGATGTGGCGCACCTTGCTGTGTGTTTACAAAAATGTTGTTAGAAAAAAAATTCAATCTTTTGCTTATGCCACGGAAACTCTTGTGTTTATCTCCACTAACCGGTTTGCAGTATATAATCTGTGCGTAATGTAATTTAAAGTAGAAAGCAGTAAGTTTCACATATAAGTCGTGCACGTTTGTCAAGATAAAGCCTAGTCTAACAGATATGACACACACAATGACATTTTGTGTTTTTGCAAAAAAAAAAGTTGTTAGGTTCTTCGTTCTTTATCATGGCAACTCTGATGTTTATCTCCACTAACCGGTTTGTGATTAAAAACTTCAGCTCACTACGATAAGCATAACGAGTTATAGAACTTTGAACTTATGCTAATTTAAAGTAGAAAATGATGATTTTCACGTATAAGTCATGCATGTTTGCCAAGATAACACCTAGTCTAGCAAATGTGGCGCATGCAATGGCAGTTTATGTTTTGTGAAAAAAAATGTTAGAGAAAGTTTTCTTTTTTCTTTTCTTTTATGGCAACTCTTGTGTTTATCTCTAGTTCTTCACTAATCGGTTTGCAATTAAAAGCTGTAACTTGGACTACTGATAAGCATAAAGAGTTATAACACTTCTATATGACGTAGTTTAAATAGAAAACGATGAGTTTTACATATAAGTCATGCATGTTTGCCACAATAACATCTGGCCTCGGCGGTGCGGCAGCATTGACAATTTGTGCTTTGTAAGAACACTGTTGTTAGAAAAGATTTTTGGTTCACTTTCCTAATAAGATTTCAGTTAAATCTAATTGATCTCGAGAAAATGCAAAAACAAAGAAATACAAATTAATACAAATTTCAGTGTTAACAACTTAACATGATTATAGTACAAGAATACCTTGACTTTCATAAGCCCTTGTGCTTATCACCATTAACCGGTTTTTTCCACTACAAAATTTAACCTAGACTTACTGAAAAGCTTAGAAGAGTTATTTGTGAATATCGGTGTGATACGAATACATGATGCTACGAACGGAAGTTTCACTTAGAGGCTGTGAACGCTGTAATGGCAAAAGTAGTCAAGTAACACCTTGTCTAGTAGATACGGTGCACATAATGTCAGTTTATATTTTGACAAAAAGTTTCTTGTTAGCTTAGGAAAAAAAAGCTTTTTATTCGCTTCTTAACGAGGTTCATCAATTAAGTCCATCTGAAAAGAAGGGTATAAGCATATATATACTAAGTGACTTCCACAAGGAAGGGTAAAAATAATCCTTTATGAAGATGGGGAGAAGCTCATGAATAGTCACGAGAAAACCATGACTAGATAGCATGTGTTTTATTATCAGCCATGGCGCACATAGCTAAGCCTGTGTTTTGGAGAACCTTTCTCTCTCTGTTTTTTTCATCGGGCAAATCTTTGGTAAATGATTTTTATTAGTTACATCTAATGATATAATTTTGTATGGGTTATGGAAATTTCTAAGACACGATTAAAATTATAAGTGGGTTTTATGTTCTCTCACATCGTCTTTGATTTTTAAGCTTACTCACTCCATCCATAAATATAAGGAACTATTTCTAGATTTTTTTTAAGAACAAAATAAGGTCTTAATATTGCTTACCACAGCGATGCGTTGCGGGTAAGCCTAAATATGAGCTCAAAGCCATGTCTTGCATTTTGTATGTCGTACTTTAATAACTTATGTTTCTCATTACCTATAGTCATCGTATAACGTATATGAGCCAGTCACGAATACGGATTGATATCTAAAATCAGGAAGAGTTTTTCTTTGTAAAACATGAAGAGACGCGAATTCCATGGTTCGAGCAGAGCTAAGCGGGTTTTAAACAACCCTGATTGTGATTTGTGAACCTATAGAGTATTGGCGATTACTGTTTCCATTATTTGCCAGTGAATTTCTCATCTAAATCAACATAACTTTGCATTTCACACTTTTTTTCCTCACAAATTCACTTTGGAAGCAAAGGAATGAAAGTTCTATATAAAACATGAAACATTTTTTGACAGGATAAATTTTCAGAACGTCTGTGTGCCGTTGGTTCTGGGCTTCTATTCAGTCCATTCACGGGAAAGCGATGAGGCCCAAGCTCCTTCCTCTCTTCTCGACTCTTCCCCGTTTCCTCACTCCACGCGGACCAGACATTGAGATCCTGCAACAGCAACAATGGCGGCCATGGCGAACACCTCTCGTCTCCCCACCCCCTACAGCCTCCCAACCGTCAACATCGGCGGTAAGTGCAGGAGGCTAGCTATGGCCGCCGTCAGATGCGGCCCCGGCGGCAGCAGGAGCCACCGGAGGAGCCTTGGGGTCTTCCTGTGTCGATCCTCGTCCACGGCCGGAGCCCAAGGGAGCACGAGGATGGAGGACTATAACACCGCCATGAAGCGGATGATGCGTAACCCCTACGAATACCACCACGATCTCGGTACTGACTCGTTCCATTAGTACTGCTTTTCCTTGTGATAGCCCCTTGTCGATTGCTACAGATGTGGAAAATGGGTAAAGGCTGGAGCTTGACGTGTGCTGGACTGCTGGTAACTTATCCATAGGGATTTCAGAAGTCATCTTAGTGATGCCACGCAATTAATGTGGTCCATAGGGATTTGCTTGAAGATAGGATTTTGGTACATAGCCTCCAATTTTCTTGGTCAAGTTTAATGTATATGATATTCTTTTCGAGATCAGTCGTAGCTAATTTTAAGACCGCATATTGTGAGATGATGTCATTGCCGTGCTAACAGGGCTTTTGGATACTTGAGCCTTTGTATATCATGAAAATTTGTTGCTTTGGTGGTAAAATGTATATTTGGTTGTGTAGATATTTGTTCATGTTTTGTACTATTCGTCCACATTTTCCAGTGATCAGTGTGGCTGTTGGCGCAATTTTTGAATTGATTTCCTGTTTCTTGATGTGAAGATTCTATGATCAGGAATTGCTCATTCATGATAACAAGATGCTCACCCTTCTCTATTTAATGCAATAGGCACACTCTTGTGCCGATTTGTTCAAAAGAAAAAGACAACAAGGTGCATAAAGAAGCTTCATTGGCATTTAGGGAGCTTTGTATTACCAAATTGTTGCCTATGTATTGCCGAACACACGAAGAATATTGCCAACTTGAAGGAAAGAACTTATCTTGCAGTGTTGTTAATTGATCGTCTAATGTGTTATTGTTGATAGTTTGCTTGACTAATTCCTAGACCTGTTTGTCTTACAAAGAACATTGGTAGTCATTATTCTTATTAAGTTTATAGTAGTTCAGAAAAGTTAGTCTACTTCTCATTTACCAAAATCTTTTCTTTTCTGAAATATTAACATCACAGGTAAGTTGTTGTGAAACTCTCACTTTATAGTAGCAAGATAACAACTTTTTGTGAACATTTGGGGGCTCCTTTATCAGAGTCAATTACATCTCCTTCTTTGGTTTAAGTTGTTTTTTCTCCACAAGATGCTATACTAGATGCAATAATAGTAGGATTAATTATTACACTTGGAATATAGGTATGAACTATGCTGTCATAAGTGAGAGCTTGATTGTTGGCTCACAGCCTCAGAAGCCTGAAGATATCGATCACTTGAAAGATGAAGAGCGAGTAGCCTATATTCTTTGTTTACAGCAGGACAAGGACATCGAATATTGGGGCATTGATTTCCAGTCCATTCTCAATAGGTGCAAAGAACTTGGCATTCAGCACATCAGAAAACCGGTGAGCTTCTTATGCCATTGAGTGTGTATAATTCTATATGCCTAGATTTCTTCTGAATTTCTGATAATTTTAAAAAAATACTAATTAGTGCTCCTCTTAGCTCGGTCTGCATTTCAGTTATTGATACTAGTAGCACCTAGCCTCTTCTATATGCTTACAGTTGCTTGGTTGCAGGCAGTGGATTTTGATCCAGATTCATTGAGGTCACAATTGCCAAAAGCAGTTTCGGCTCTAGAATGGGCTATATCGCAGCGCAAAGGGCGAGTTTACATCCACTGCACTGCTGGACTTGGGAGAGCACCTGCAGTTGCAATTGCTTACATGTTTTGGTTTGAGAATATGGATGTAAGTTTGTTCCATATCATCATTTGCAGAGTGCTACAAGACTAAAACTGCTGCTGCTTATCTATCCTTTACATGCAGCTTAACACAGCTTATAAGAAGCTAACCACCATAAGACCCTGCGGACCCAGTAAGAGAGCTATCCGTGCTGCAACTTATGATCTAGCTAAGAATGATCCATCGAAAGAGCCTTTTGAGAATCTTCCAGAACATGCTTTCGAGGGCATCGCGGACTGGGAGAGGAAGTTAATTCAGGACCGGGTGCGTGCTCTTCGCGAAGCATGAGCAGAAGAAAAATATTAATAATAACCACTTTAAGGTGAGTGTACATTGCCAATACACTACACATACAGTCTATATTGCATCCCTATAATAATACCTTCTTACAGAACAGGAGCAGAGTGAACTCACGGTAGATCCAATTATCCTTAGCAGCATAACTTTGCAAGTGCAACTCCTTTCACACATCAAGAAGGGAAACTTAGCTTTCCAAGGACTGCGCTTCATCACCTGATTATTAGATGTTGAAATGAAGAGATTTGATCAAAATGCTCTCTATAAAGCTTATACAAGGTCGTATTTGTTGATGGGTAGTTTGTAATAGCTAATAAGAAGGGAATAAAGAGGGCCTTACATGAGCTTCTGAGTTGCACCTTTGTGGTGATTGCGAATGGATGCCCATCCGTTAATAGCGAATTGTAAGTTTATTGTGTAAATAAACCTGTGGATGTATGCCACGGTATAATATTCATTTTAGGAACATCACTTGATTCATTTCTGTAAAAAAATATTTGAAGATTTGGCCAAATTACAAATCTACCATATCTTTGGCAAGTCCACTCTTCATGTGCAGTTCACTTTTTTCTTTTTGTTTCTTTTCTACTTTGCTGCGTAGTACTATCTCTGCATGCCCCCTGTGTGTTTGTTGTAGTATATGGTTTAACTTATGTCTACAAAGAAATTGCCATTCCTGGAAGGTTGGGAACAGGTAAGCAGCCGCTGTGCCAACAACATTTCTGTCCTGGTGCCAAGCGATGTTCCTTTATCAATCATGCTAACTCCAATCAGCTAGTAATAATAGTATGATGGCTGTCCACACCCTCCCACCCCACACACACCAAAAAAAAAAAAACTGGGAAGGAATGAAACATGCAGTTTATATTTCGAAAAAAAGCAAAGGGAACTAAAATAAAGATGAACAGAAAACATCTGCACAGCTTTTGGGGAAGCAGCTGGAAATTTGCAGAGAAATCAAGATAAAGAAGATGCAGAGTGCGTATGTCGTCTCAGTCTGCGTGCGCTCAAACTTAACAGGGGATGATCACTTGCCAGTTGCTGCCCAAACAGAGGATGCACTTCTCACTCTTGATAGCTCATGCAGGAACAATGAAACAAGTTGAACAGATCCCCAGGGTTTGATTTGTTTAGCACAGGAAGAAGGCTGTCTTTGACTATGCATGTCCCAGAAAGTAGCCATCAACCATCACCAAAATTGAAGCACTCTGCATATGTTTAGGCCTGCTATGCTTGAATGATCACTCATTGATCCTTGGAACAGACTGAATCTTCATTTCTTCTTAATTTTTTTAGATGTATGTATTTTGCATCTTGCTGCTGTTATTAGGAGTGTCTATTAGTACGGAGTAAGTTGCATCGACAAAGAATTTGCCATTCCAGTAGGAAATTTGTTTCCTGCAATTTCTTTTCTTTTCTTTTTTTTTGTTTTCTTTTCTCAGATAACTGGATCATAATGTTCTTTAGTTGCGGACGATCGGAACAAAACGCTGAAAGACATACAATTACCTAGATTATATCGTACTATATAAATATATTCTTCCGTGTAACAGAGCATTGTCTTACATGAGACGGTAATAAATTTCTGAAGTGCGAGGTACATCCACGGCCTATTAATATAATTTCTGATAACTTGAAACTATCATGTATATGTATGTATGTATGTATATGTGTTAAACTATATGTATGGAAGCATGCATGTTCTTGAGAGGCAGGCATGCATGCAACTGCTAGTAAGTTTGATCTTGTGTACTTATATATGAACTAAATATATGATTCTGACTGAACCATTCCTGTCCGGCCTCCATTCAGATTCAAGTTGCTCATCATCAAGGCGACAAGGCTGCTGCATATATGGAAAAAGAGAAGACAACATCAGACATCTACTACTTCCACGATGAGCAACATCATGTGAACCATGAACTGAAAAAGCAAAGCTGTTAAATCTTGACGAAGAAGTAGCAGATTATTCCTTGCCTGAATTCGGCTTCTCCCAGACGTCAGGAATGCGGCCGACGGGTGGCGGGCTTTGCTGCTGCCCAGCTGCATCCATCCATGGCAGCATCATCATGCAATGCAACGGGGGTCAGTTACGTAATGCTCGTCCATGGAAGAATCGATGGAGGAGGAAGGGAGGAAGACGACTCACTGAAGCATATGTAGAGGACCTGTGGCGGCAGGACGACGCCGCAGGCGATGGGCAGGTACATCATGCGGACGGGGTCCACGGGCTTGGGCAGCATCTTGTTCACGTCGCCGAGGATGACGGGGCACAGGCACCGGAGCGTGTGGTCGTCGCCCTCCGCCGCGCCGGAGCTGGAGCTGTTGAGGAACGCGCCGAGCCCCGCGCAGCACTCGCTCTGCGGCGTCGGCGTCTCCGACTCGCTCCCCGTCAGGAACGTCCCGCACGTCATCAGCCCCGCCAGCGGGGTCACGCAGTCGGTCGGCGACGACGGCGTGGAGCCGCCAGAGCCAGAGCCAGAGCCGCCGCCGCCGCCGCCCACGCTGCCACCCAGGCCGGGGAAGCCCGGCAGCTGCGGCACCACGGGCCTGACGCAGGGCGCTGGCGACACTGGCGCCGACGACGACGGCACGCTGGGCACGGGTGACGGCACCACAGGGGAGGAGCTGCTGGGCACCGGCGGCGACGGTCTGGCTCTCGGATACCCCGGGAACACCGGGTTACGTGGCCTGCTGCCCGGGCGGCCGGGGAACCGGAGCGCGTCGGCGTCCGGCGCGTTGCTCGCCGCCACTGATGGCTGCATTGACGTGAGCACGGCGGCGGCGACCAGCACGGTGGCAATGCACTTCGCCATGGATGATCCTCCTGCTGCCTTCTTGCTACTGATGATGATGGCTTGCATTGGATGGATTGCTGTGACAGATCGATCAGATCAACCACAGGATGAAATGCAGCTAGATGGCTAGAGAGGTCTGTGCTTGCCCATCGGATGATTCACTGCCTCGTCTTTATAGTTCAACTCGTGTGTCATTTCTTATACGGTTAGCACGAAGAACGTGAGACATTGTTCTACTGCTACTGTCGATAAAGAAGTGTTCATGTTGCAGAAAGCAGGCATTTTTCTGAAAAAATTATGGAAGAAGGTCAGGTGTACCACCACCTCGCACAATCTGTGTTTGCAGTCTGGGATCTGTTGGAAGTAGGTGAAATGCAGAAGGCTATGTCTGTCAGGACAACAGTAGTTCCAAATGGCAGAGCAATGGCCAACAAATCCGGCCCTACTACATCATTATATCATTATAATAACTCACAGATTACATGCTAGAGTTCCCTACAGCGCACATCGAGATCGAATACTGAATTTGTATACTGTTCTAATCTATACTATTTCTCCCCTCTCGTATGCTAAATAAACTCTTCTGTAATGGTTGATACTATATACTGAAGGTTTGTCCATCAATTAAACCTGAAATTCCTTCAGAATGTGTAAACTAACTATTGGTGACAACCTAACTTCTGGCCATGTCTGTTCAAACATTCTGGAAGCGCATCTCCAAGGACACTCGCAGCAGCCCTGTGTTCAGTCAAAACTCAGAACCCTCAACTCTGACTTTGCAGTGAGTACAAGAACATGAAAGATGAAGGGGCACCATTTTTTTGGTTCCTACATATATTTACCTGCTTAGGAATAGGACGCGGCAGAAGCAGCCTGAAGCCTGGCAAGATTAGTCTGGAGGCGGCCCAAATGAAATGCAATGACAAGCCACACAAAGCAGAGCTGGCATTTGAAAAGAAATACAGCAAACTGTTAATTGCTACCTCCCAGAACTCATAATAAACAAAAAAAAAACATGCTGGGCACAGACAACCTTTATCAATACTTTCAGGTTATCTAGTTCAGCACTAGCTTGTTTCACATGTATAAAGATACTTTGTGCAAGTGATAACAAGGATAGAAGGGAGGCACTGTGAGTGCAAATCCCCTCCTCACTCAGAATGGCACTAGGGCTAGGATTATAATGTCGATAAAATTTCCTCGGATGTATGGGGCATTACATTTGCCATTCCGAGTGATGCAAGACCCGTGGACCACCCTGAGCCACTATTTGAATATAAAACAACACATACCACACTAGAAACAAAGTAATCAACTGACCACAATACAATTCATACCGGCAGTGCAAACAGGGTGACCTTGGATGTCTTCTTCTCAAGGCTACTGAACAACCACCTGTAAATTCCAGCGGCTGTTGCATCACCAAGCCTCTGGACAATCACATCAATACAGACCTACATAAAAAGTCAAATGTATTTTCTTCTAAATTATGGCAAGATGGGTAAAAAGCAAGAACAATGTTGCATGGTTTACCAATATGAGAAAAACTGTGGTTAAATGATCTGATGCTCAAAAAGTCAAAAGGTAGGCAGGCAATCGCAAAAACCGACTCTTTCCAGTTAAAAGGTCTAATGTATCTGAAAACAGACTTTTGAGTTTATTACTGTTATTTAGTAACTTCCATTTTTTTAGACAATTAGCTTTCTATCTTAAGAGAGCTGTAGATGTCATGAAGCTGCAATGCTGAATGATTACTTCACACCAAGCTATGATTTCATTACCATTTTTTTTACAATATTATGGAATAATTATCTTGTGTGTGAAAGAAGTTATGACAATAGGAAAGATGGGCTAATCACAGTGCCTGGTCATTTTGCAAGTACCAACTCATCACCCTTTTGTTTCCTATAATCAAGGTCTTAGAAGGTTCCAAGAAACATCTTTTTACCTTTGCTTTGTATTTTTCATCCTGTGAGACAACAGTGAACAATAACTCCCTTCCAGGTCTTGTCAAAACATAAGTAGTTACCTGCAAAGAGTCAAGGTTAGTTATATTCTTGAATATAGCTGAATTTAGAAATGACAGGATGGAGTAGGAAGAATAATGGATAGAGGTACACAACAGGCTCCTATTATTAAACTACATTTGTTATTTTCTTGTGACCAAAACTGGCATAAATAGATGAAAAATTTGGTTGCAGCAAGAATGCTACTGCCTCAACTTGTGAGATGCACAAGCTCTTTTGTATCATGTCTATATAATACTACCAACTAAATTAAAAAAACAAGATTTGAAACCTCTCAGAATATGCATATTCACCACTAGATGATAATGACTACTCTGCTTTCCTTAATGTAGTTTGATCTTGCTGCATGGTTAGCATGTTGGCATCTACCTGTCAAAAAAATAGCTATTAAATTGGTACCTTTCTAATTGTTTCAGTGACAGCCACGGCAACCCAAGTTGGCCATACAGCAAGGGCAACCAAATTTGAGGCAGCAATAAAGGGAGATGCACAGATAGCAACTGTGATACCAGCTACTGTAAGAATATGACCCTGAAATATTTGTCAAAAACATACCAATAATTAGTTAAATAAAAAAAGAATGTCTGCAAAAGGACTAGGCTTCATCAGTTTCACTTTTGGTTTGATTTATCATAAGGTACTGGGGCTACTGGAATAGAGTGAACTGAAAATAATCAATAGATGCAAAATACCGTCAAAGTGAGCTGTCCCGCAAGAATAAAAACTGCTATAAAGCTGTTTATCAGAGCAAATGTTCTCCTTCTGGCCGTTGGGCTTGATATTGTAGTAGCAACTATCGTCACTTTCTGAAAATCATGGAGAAAAGGTAATTGGCTCATTTGTATTATGATTATGACATGCAATAAAGAAACAAGCTCAATGATGCATGGCAATACACATATACAGAATAACCATACCTGAAAGTAAAATACAGATGAGACAACTGCACTTAACCAAAGAAACAGAGATATGTATATAAGGTAGGGTGATCGCAAGATCAGCCAGAAACCTTCAAACATTATGAAAAATTCAGATTTGGATTTTTGAGATTGGGTAGCTGATCTAGGTGAAGTGACCAGTGAAGACATTTCATCATCAGCCACGGTATTAGGAGATTGTCCTGCCCTGCAGTTAGCAATAGATTGGAATGTCTTAGATGCAACCCACGAATATGGGAAGCAGCAAAAGATAAAATAAAATCATCAGTGAAGCCTATATAGTTATTGCAAAAGCTGACTTTTCTAATAGAGGTCTGTAATACAGATTTTCGAATAGATTGTCACAAAGATATAGTTGATCATGAATAGAAGGAAAATGTTTGCAGCTCAAAGTTTTATAATGGAAATCGACCCAGAAATGTTTTCTATAAAACATACAGATTTCTGAGGTCAAACTTATCAGGGAGATGAATGGATAACATGTAATTTTAGTGTCCAAAAGGATTTCATACCCTGTTTGACATAATTCAGTCGAAGCATAATTTCCATCATCAATACAAATTCCTTTTGATGACAGAGCAGCAAGTTCCATCAAGAGTGAAGAAAATAGAAGCAGAACTGAAGAACAATTGGGAGATGTGAAGTCGCATTCCATGAAACATTAGAAACTAACTCATTAATTTACTCGAGAGAATGATACATACATGGTCCTAGCCATGCCATACTTGCAGCAAACAATGAACCAAAAAGTTGCCCTAGCGTAGCACCAGCCCCAATAAAACCAAATAATCTTGAACCTGACTGAACTAAAAGAGAAATAAGAAACTGAAGAACACGAAAAGGGTTGAACAGGCAAAGTAATAAGAACTACATTATTATTGGCGCAATAGTAAATGGTACCTCACTGTCCATGACATCAATTACCCTTGCCCAAGTTGACGATATTGTAATGAGATTTAGCAAAGCAACCTTCAGATGAAGCGAGTTATTCAAATCAATTATCATCTTGAGTATTGAAAATATGAAGAGCATCACGTCATTATTAGGAAAGGACATACCCAAAGGAACAAACTTATTCTCACAACTATGTAGAACCAGCTCTGATTTCTCCATCCTGCAGGTTTATCTGAACCTCCTTCACTTGACTTGAACATTGGACAAGAGAACAAAGGACAACAGCTTTTTTGTGTCAGGAATTGTTGCTCAAGATTCCAATAAAAGAAAATTTGACACACATAGGAAGTGGTGAAATGAAAGAAATTACTCCTGGACAGTTTTTCAGAGATTGAAAGGAAATGGGGTAATATTGATGGATATGGACAGCAAACTTTCATCAGCATCTATTACCTGAGAGGTACCAGATCCGGACTGCCCTGGTGTAGAGGTATACCAAAGCACAAAAAATGCAAGAAGAGATATGCTGAAAAACCTGTGTATCATCACCAAAGCCTGAAAAAGATATATACATGATAACATTAACTTGTATTCTTATTTCTTGTAAAAGAAATAATTGTCATGTAAGACATTGTTTAGTTCAACCCAAAAACCAAAAACTTTTCAAGATTACCAATCACATCGGATCTTGCGGCATATGCATGAAGCATTAAATATAGTCAAAAACAAAAACTAATTACATAGTTTGCCTGTAAATCGCGGGATGAATCTTTTGAGCCTAGTTAATCCATGATTGGACAATAATTGCCAAATAAAAACGAAAATACTACAGTACCCCAAAACCAAAAAATTTTAGGAACTAAACAAGGCCTAATTTCTAATATGTAAATAGTTCTACAAGACTATCTGCATTCTGAAAATGGGAAGTTCACTAAAAATGAAAAAACCAGCTAAATCAATACTAAAGGTGGAAAATCTTTTAAGGGAAACTGGCCATGATCATTCAACTAACTTCACTATTTTTATACTTAAACAGCAAGTGCAGCAAATAAGTCAGTGTTCCAGTGTCACCTTTAACAGCAATGCACAAAAGCACACAAATAATGAAAGAATCCTACAGAAAAAGGAGGGCCAGGTGCTGTAAGGAGTCCACCTACATCTTGCAACATATAACAAAGACAAAGATTGCATCTTTAGAACCTAAAACAATAAAAAAAATTCCTAATTTGTGTACATGAAACAGGATACCACGAATCAATCGTGGGGGAAATGATTGAACCGGACCAGGATGGTGGAGCCAGCCATCAATTGCATTGTGCTCATCTCTATTGTACCAATGGGGCCATTGCTTGATTTCTATAGGATTAACAAACGCATTATATAGGGACCAGCTGACCAGTACAGACCCACATTATCAATTCATCACCGGGGTTAATCTCTATATATGATTCATGCACCAAAAGCGGGCTAATGGATATGGCCACGTCGCCCGCGAACCCGCTAGCCATTGGATCCCCATAACATCCATTATCAACCGTCGGATCGGACCTTTAACATGTCAAGCCAAACCCGAGCAGTGGATCGGGCCTCCCGCCTATTAAAAACATACCAGGGCAGTGGATCGGGCCTTTGGGCTCCCCGCCCATTAAAGCATAGTAGTGGATCGGGCGTCTGCCCGTGCCCTGCCCGTTACACATAGATTTGGATGTACTGGAATCATCCAGAAGCTGATGTCATCCCCTCCGCATTGCCGAGCCCTCCGGCCACCGTACCTCGGCCAAGTTGGAGAAACAATCTCAACCTGCATTCACCCCACACCGGCCACTGGACGAAGCTCGCTGGTGGATGAGGAAGTCGGCACCTCTTCCGCCACGGCACAGCCTCCGCCTCTGCTTGTTCGAGGCCAAGCCCAAGCACTGCCGCAGATAAGAGACCATCTGCCCTGCAGCTTACTGCTGCTGCCATGGTGCTGCTGCTCTGCTATTGCCATGAAAACACGGAGAGTTGAGGGGGAGGAGGGAGCAATGGCCTGCTGGTTGTGCTTGTTGCTTGCTAATTTGGACGAAGAGGAAGCATCTACGAGCGACCTGCTCTATGGAGAAGCGAAATGGATCTGCTATTGCTCCCCTTTCTATGGATGAGAAGGGAGGGGGGAAATGGCATCCTGTTTGGGAAAGGGGAAGATGCTACTAGCTGCTGCGGTGGTAGTGCTGTCTGTTATGTGCAGCAGTGCAGTGTCTGCTGCGGATGGAGTTTGGCTCAGCCTTTTACGTGCTACTGTGATGACCTGATGGAACATGGGCTCCAGCACCAATTCTCCTCTATTTTACTAGTAACTTAAAGTAGTTTTCAAAATTGAATTTGTTTTGTTGCAAACTAGGTCAATCAATGTGATTGAGCCGAAATGGCTGAAGTTTCTTTTACCAAGCATCATATAATTCAAAGGGTTTAACCGCGTTTACATGGCCCAGCCGGAAGTGATTAAAAAAACAAAAATGAAGGTAGGAGATGGGGAGAGAAAAGCTTCAATAAGCATGTAGCACAATTTGAAGGTAAATTATGACTTATGCTCCTTAATTGGGCTCTAAAGTATTCATATTGAAGCTTTGTCATATGTAAATTAGTATCCAATAAATATATTCACCAAATGTAATTTTCAATATTCATATTCATACAATTGCGAAGAGTGTATTAATATGCCAATAAAACTTTATCAGGTTTGGTCAGCCATGAAGAGAGGACAAGCAAGACCAATAATAATACTGTTGTTCCACTCTATCCAAGTCCATTTGACCAAAAAATTTCTAACCCTAGGATGGCAGTAGAAAAACATACTGTTCCACCTTCCTTTACTTAATTAATATGAATAGTTTTATCATGCCCTTGCATTCACTAAGTCCAGAGTATATGATAGTCCCATATTTATATTGTATCATTGATCCAAGTAAAAAAATTAATGTTTTGACATGATTTTTATTTGTACATAAAACAAGGACCATCTATAATACTGCATGTTCACTGGCCATATGCGGCAACGCCGCAATCTTTTCTAGTTAATTTTATGATTCCCCAAACTAATGGATGCACACGCAAGTGAGGGAAGGAAGGTGGCACGGACAGACGAACCTTAGGTTTGGGTATGGAGGGGAGGGAGAAGGCGAGGGAGGCGATGGGGGCAGCGACGACGGTGAGGAGGAGGGAGCCGGCGAAGAGGCCCGGGAGGGTGTCGAGCCCCAGGGAGATGGCGCCCTCGTCCCGCAGCGGCAGCACCACGAAGTAGGCGCTCAGGATCTGCGTCTCTCCCACACAAAGAATTCAGACGGCGTATAGTAACCTTGCAGCCTTCATCAACGGCGAGAGATGGATCGAAGGTTGGCTTACGAAGAAGAAGGTGGCGGCCGCGCTCATCAACGGGGGGATCTCGTGGGGGCGGACTGCCACGAGAGAAGCCACCGCCGCCTCGGCGCGCTCCCGGATGAGCCGGCGAGGCGTCGCCATTCCCTTGCTCCTCTCCGGACGGCTTGGGTTGACTCTACTCTTCCGCATCCGCAGTCCGTAGGACTCCTGCATCGGCCGGCTATGTGCTTGGGGAGTCTGGAAGATCCAATTGTTTATGCCCAAAAAAATGAGCAAAAATTTCAATCTCATCAAAAGTGGAACTGCATGATTAGTACATCATTTTCGTAGCAATGCTTTCGTTGATCGAAGCACCACTGAATGAAATGAATCGTGCTGTTTTGATGGAAGTTTCTGCTGTTTCTAAAATCTCTCGAAGTACTCTGAAATTTCTCGTTCGCACTCTGAAATCTTAACCTTTGATGCAAACAAAATACTCGGAGAATACTGCAGCATCTGCAGTTTACATGCCAACAGTGCTGAAATTTTCTGGATATAAATTGATTGACTGCATCCGTAGCTCAAGGCAATGTGTTTATGATACAAATATTTCCCCCCTTCATTCCTCTGGATGTCCATAAAAATTTACTTTAAGACGATGTGATTATTATGATACAAGACGAAAAGAATGCAGGGCACAAGACACGTCCTTCATCATGCATTTATATATGACAATAATATATATATGTACAACACGGCACTTGGATGGACACACTATTTCCAACCACTGCTAAACGCTTCGCGTGTTCTCCAATCTTCAATTCAAGCGTCACTCAGCAACGCTCCCTGCAAGACTGAGCTGAAGGTCTTCTTCTGGCTGGCTGGACACGCCTGGACGAGCGCGCAGACATCATTCTTCTCGAGGAACTTCTCACCGTTCACCAGGATGAGGGGAATGTATTGCAGGACCAGTCTCTTGCACTGCCAGCAAGAAAACAAGATTAGCGCATGCCATCACAAACCAACTGAGCAAGCAGAAAATGATTCCTAATATAAGTTGTTCATGTACACCTCTGTTTTTGTTTTTGTTTTTTGTTTTTAAACTTAGCATTACTGCAAGACATTCGGATTGTTTATTCTGACAGGGAAGTGAAAAAATCCTACATATACTGAGTTGTGGGGTCAAAAGTCTTCACATCAATGAGCCAAATAACTTACCTGCTGGACGTGACCTTCAATCTTATTGCACTCCTTGATAAGAATCTCAATTATCTCAATCTGCAGACAACAATCAAGTGGAAAATGTCAGACACAGAATGGCAACTCATGGTAGGGAATACGTAAATGGCACGAAGCTATTACCTCCGCATCTGGATCTTTCAGTTTGGACATAATTTCATCAAGCAGATGGTGGCAAAACACACATGTGCTGTTACTTCTCACACCAGAGAAAAGAGCTGTGTTCCTGCACAGGCCATACTGTTTGCAGAACGCTTCTGGTTCGATCTCTGTAATCTTGGCAAAAAGGAGTGTTGCATAAGAGTCCATCAATTCAACACACTGCAGAGATAGGGAAGTTGTCAGAGAAAATTCCAATAAACCTACAATAGTATTTCATTTTAGGGAGCACCTTCCCAGCATGGTGTGTAGTATGGAAATCAAACGTGTATGCATTTAATATCTTGCAACCACGGCAGTATTTTAATTTTCAATACACACACATCTAGTTGTAAGAATAAACAAAATATGTTCAGAGATGATCACCTTCTCTTCAAAGGAGAATGACTTAGAGCAAGCGTCATGAAGGAATTCCATGACCTTATCTTGTGTCTGTTTCTCACTGAGATAATTGACAGCTTCGCTCATGAAGTTCTCACAGGCTAAGCATATTTGGCCGCTACTCTTGAGATGGACAGGAGTCTTCATTGAAGAAATTTGTTCCTTCAAGGTTGAGCCATGATCTGGGAGTTCAACTGCGCAAGATGAAGAAAAAGTGAGAAAGCAATAACTTGGGCATCCAATCTGGAGGCAAAAGATGCAGCGCTACTAATAAGGGGTGTTTGATAGGTTGACTTGGATGGATGCCATGATG
>Ga0182004_10000046_pt1 | contig 42291 bp, 37 predicted proteins | sample Sormic07211540_1_FD_120479 | JGI IMG/M metagenome (GOLD analysis project Ga0182004, IMG submission 120479) | Endophyte microbial communities from Sorghum bicolor roots, Mead, Nebraska, USA - 072115-40_1 MetaG | ecosystem: Host-associated > Plants > Roots > Unclassified | place: USA: Nebraska...
CAGCTAAACTGTGTAATTAGTTTTTGCTTTCGTCTATATTTAATGCTTCATGCATGTGACGCAAGATTTGATGTGACGGGAAATCTTGAAAACTTTTTACTTTTTCGGGTGAACTAAACATGGCCTTGTTGGACCATCTGATGTGTGGTACAATATGTACAGTAGTGACTAGTGAGTACTCCCTCCGTCCTAAAATAAGTGTCGTTTTCGCTTCTCGAGAAATAACTTTAACTAAATATATAATAAAAAATATTAGTATTTATAGTATATAATTAGTATCATTGGAAAGATCTTTAAGTCTAGTTTTTTAAAAAAATTATTTAGAGATATAAATATTGTATATATTTTCTACAAATCAAGTCAAACTTGTGGCACAAAAACCTAAAACAACACTCTTTTTGGGACGGAGGGAGTAGTCGGTAACAAGGGAAAGGCTGTAGCAGACAGAGCAGTTGTGATCTAACCTGATGTGAACGTGTTTCCTGGGTCTGTAATGAAGTTGTTAGCAGTCCTTTCTTTACATTGTTCACCACCACCCTTGAGAGGTAAATAAGAAATGGTCACCTCACAGAAATTACAGAGTATTTTCGCTGTCGCTTTCTTCGTTCGTTTTTTGCTCGATCGGTGTTCATGCCTCACTGTTGTATCGTGTCAACCGTGGCTGTACTTTTGTGGCGAACAAGCTTGAATCTGTTCTCTGTCACTCTCAGCCGATATCCCGGTCCGTGTATGTACTCCATTGTTTAGGATCCTTTCAACTTCACTAACAATAGTAATCTACTCACTCTCTCTGACCCATTCATTCATCGGGACTCGTTTTCACTACCGAGTCCATCACACAGAACCTTACTGGAAAGAATATACAAACGGTAGGTTCCAAGTCAGAGACCACGTCTCCCCAAAGTTCCAACTCCACGCATGGCATGCCCCGTGTGGTGTGATCGACGAAGATCCGAGATGTGCCGCAGAATCATTGTTTCCGGATGGGATTACTCGCCTGTGACATCCCCCAAATGACAATCAGAGGGGTCCAAACGCATGCCAAATATACTATAGCACTACTAGTATATATATTTATGAATTATGAATGGTTTGGTTTGTCTTTAGCGTACAATAAAGCACGATCGAGGATGGCGAGACGCAATACTTAAATCCAGTTGGTCATCACTGAATCAAAGGCTAGACCCATGTGAAACCGCGGGAAATTTCTCGCCGCGTGTGATGGCATGCGCGGTCATCAGGTCGTGCCGTGCCTCCGCTAATCAATCTGCTTGACCAGTGCTTCCCACTTGGCTGATCCCCGGCCGTTCACGCGGCCGCTGATTTTACTGACGCCACCAAGAGCTACTCCTACGTACTATCTTCTCCCAAAGCACGCAGCACCATCTACTCTGACGCTGTCATTTGACCAACTGTGGAAAGAAAAACCCCATCTGAATTCTTCCTCCAGTTTCAGTGGAAGGATAGAAAAAAAGGTGGGTTTGGTATCCTTCAGTTCCTCAGTTTGGATCGGTGGGGCACATGACCGTGGAGTGTCGCCATTGGCAACACCCAAAGTTAGCATCGCATCGGCGTCTAGTGGCCGGCTAACATTGCTTGTCAGGTCAGAAGAGAGACGTTTGTCTTCCCAAAAGCCAAAATGCGCCAAGGCGGCACGGAAAGGATTCATCGAAGGATGCAAAAAGGGAGATACCACAGCAGGACGACGACACGGCACCACGACCACCGGGGAAAAAAAAGAAGGGAAGGAGAAGGGGTGGATCCGAAAGTCGCCGCTGAGCCATTGTTGGTGGCTCAAATTCCTCCTGCCCGACGTGCGCTGCCACGCCTTTTTCTGGAACCGGTGCGCTGCAGGACAGGACAGGGGAAACCCTGGTGCGGGAACGGAGCCGACCCGAGCGATTAGCAGCGGCACCACCACGGAAGCCGTGACGCGTCCGTCGTCCGGCCGCGTTGACATCTCGGCGGTGCGGCTGCGTGCGGACAGCCGTCTATCCGTTCGAAAGCTGCTGCTATGCGTTGCGTCAAAAAAAAAATCTGTCTGGCCGATCCGGCGGCTGCCTTCCGGGCGCCGCTGCTATAATAGTAGTCCCTCCCACACGTCAGCCGGACGTGACCTCCTCAGCCTGCCGCGGCGGGGTCCTGCGCGCTGCGTGACATCGCGTCACGGCGCCTGACCTGACTCTGGCGTCTGGCCTCTGCCTCGCCCGCAGGCCGCAGGGGCGTCACGGGCACGGGCCCGGCCCAGTGTCACGCGACGTACGCCACGGAACGAGGCGCCGACCGAGCCAAACCAAACCCACCAGGCCACCACCACTCGTCGTCGTCTCGTCCGCACGCGCACCACGCAAAGGCGCGGTGCCGACTGCCGTGCCGAGTAGCTCCCATTCGCATTCCCCAGCCCCACCGATCGGATCGGCAAAATCCCCCCGGTAGTTCCCCCACAGATCCCGGCGCCCCCACCACACAGCGCTCGCGCCTCCCTCCCCTGCTTCCCCCATCACCACCCGTCGCCCCGGTCGCCACGCCACGCCACGATGGCGGAGTGCCGCAGCCTCATCGAGTTCCTCCGCGCGTTCGAGCACCACCGCAGGGCGGCCGACAGCTCCGCCTCCGCCTCCGCGTCCGCCTGCTCCCGATCCAGGCGGGCGGCCTCCGCCGCCGCGGCGGGGGGCTCGGGTTCCTTCTGCGACAGCACCCCGATGGCCGTGGTCGACGCGGTCATGCTCCTCGCCGTCGTCACCGCGCTCGGCTTCCTCCTGATCCCGTACCTCAAGCTGCTCTTCCTCGAGATGGGCGCGCTGCTCCACCACCCCGCCGCGTCATGCCTCCCCGCCGCCGCGTTCTTCGGGGCCGCCGTCGCCGTCGCGGCCGCGGTCGTCGCGTGGGAGCTGCTGGGCCACCACGCCCGCAAGTGCGGCAAGCCCAGGTGCAGGGGCCTCAAGAAGGCCGTCGAGTTCGACATCCAGCTCGAGACGGAGGAGTGCGTGCGCGGCCGCCCCGGCCCCGCCGCGCGATCGGCGCTGCTGGCGGCCGCGGGGGCGCGCCCCGTGGAGCTAGGCGACGAGCAGCGGGAGCTGGAGGCAGAGCTGCGCAAGATGGCGCCGCCCAACGGCCGTACCGTCCTCATCTTCCGCGCCCCCTGCGGCTGCCCCAAGGGCCGCATGGAGGTCTGGGGCGCCAAGAAGGTGCGCCGGATCAAGAAGTAAAGAGGAGCAAGGATCGGATGGTTACTAGTTAGTGCAATAGTATTAGTGCACTCTTGTTCCTTCCTCAATCCTCGATCATAAGTAGCTACTGCTAGAAAAAAAATAAATCCTCAGTAATAATAAGTATGTATAAGTATAGGGAGAAATAAACGGAGCACAGAACCAGTTATATCACAGATAGCTTATATAGACAATTATATACTCCTTGTATTATGAACTGGTGGGGAATTTGGACAGAAATACATGCTCTTTACTTGTTCATTCTCTAGTTTTCATGGGATCCTGGATACCTGATACAGTAGCAACATAGACAATATCTTAATCAGCATCTGGCTACTCCTTTTGCTGCCTTTTGAATCCTTGATTTTTGTCTATATATTGTGGTGTGGGTTTAGTTGCTACTTATCTGTCTTATTTGAAATGTTTTTGCTGTTGATTCAATGTTATTGAGGTGAAGTTTTAGCTCCTTTGATGGTAGATTGATAGCCAACTCTCTCATTTTTGTTGAGGTGAAGTATTATATTTGAGATTGTTCTTTCATCTTCTGGACACCCCTACTGTGAGCGTGGTAGAATTTGTGTTATCCAACTACTCTTAATTAGTACTCCAATAAACTTTACAAAGTTTCAATGTAATGATCTGAAATTCAACCATCAAGAGTGGTTTCTGTTATGTAAATGTGTCTTCCCTCAAAAGAAACCTTTACTTCATTACAGTTGAAACCTTACTTTCTATGAATTCATGAATAAAATGTTGAGTGTGCATGAGTACAACTTTATTTTAGCTGAGGAGTCCTGATACTGTCCTTTTACCCCTACCCATGCGGCCATGCCTAAATAGATGCAGTTCCTAATGTTAGTACATGTGCCTTAGTTTTCTTTTTACTTAAGCAGATTCACTTTATCTTGATTATAACTGGAACAACCATAATCTTGAATCTGTGACATGCCTATATGCCACACCAACCAGTTGAAGTGGTGCAAATCCTCATGGACCAGTGATATTTCCTACTGTCCCGTGCTGCCTCTAGAAACACCATGATCTTTTTGCTATTTGCCTTCCCTTTTTTTTGCACAGTTTGTTCTTTGATTCTTTAAGAGTGATTCTGTAATGTAATATGGTCTGTTTTTCCATGTCATATAACATCTAACACTACCATCTTTTATCTGTATGCTTAGCATGAGACATATTATATTTATTAAATTCCCCTGTACTTGTGTTATGTTCTGGGTGCTTTCAGCGAGACTACCTACTTTTTAAGTTTTGGATGTTTTTTCATGTTCTTTTCCTGGCTTACCTGCTTTTCAACCATATTTTCCTCAGGCTAAAATTTACCTTTTAGTTTAGCGGCTCCAGTATCATAAACAGAGTAGCAGACCTTTGCAGGAGACTTCCTTTTTCTGAACTATAATACCACACACACTTATAGTAGTTGTTTTCTCCCAACCTAATTCTACTTAGTTGTCTTGGTTTCATAAACAGACATGTCATGTTTATCTGGTTTTCACTCACATACTGTGTTCATGAATTATAGTCTTTTCAGTCTTATGCAAGTGCCGCATTTCCTGGACTTCTGCACTCTGTAAAAAGAATTAATCTTTACTCCGATGTGAGATGATCTGGAACAATAAGTGTATTTTGATTAGGGAAAAGTCAACCATAGTATATTTTGATCTTGCTTTATCTTATAATATGTTATCATTGGTACAAGTTTTTTATGTCCTAAACTCATATATAATTTGATTAATTGTTGAGCAAAGTTTGTAAATTTGACTTTTCCCTCTATAAAATAGGCTTCTCTTTCTTCCTTTCTGGGACAGAGTAGTAGGCTAGTAGTAAAAGACACAAATGTTAACGTGAAACTGGTTTTTGGATTCCTTTGTAACTGGACCTCTATAAAACGTGCTTCTCTTTCTGGGGCATAGTAGTAGGCTATTAGTAAAAGCAACACAAATGTTAACATGAAACTGTTTTTTGGATTCCTTTGTAACTGGACCGTATTGTATGATTTTAGCTGTATTCGGTATAACTGGAACTAAGTCAAATGATTTTAGTTTTGTTAGCATTACTGATTCTGAGTGCTCAAATCAAGTTCCGGTAAAAAACAGGCTTTGAATCTTGTGGAATTGTTTTTCAAACTGTTCAACTCCTTGTTTCTTATGGTTTGGTCCTCTGAGATAAAACTCCCTGCGTGTTTGTATTTTCTGTCGGTCAACCATTTCCGCTGCTTCCGCAATCCTTTTGACTTATAAAATGTTGCATTTCAAATTTCAATACTGTTGACTCACATCGCGTGCAGGTGAGATGAGACATCCTGCCCTCTTCTCACTGGTGCAAATTCGTTGATCTTCCATGGTATGCTTTCCTCCATGGTTTGTGCTAACTCATGTATTCGTCAGCAGCAAAACAATATTTTGGTCTGCAAATTAACTTGACTCTCTTTGGCCTAAGATTTTAGGGTTTTTTGAATTTTTTTGATTAACTTATTGCTATATCGTTGAGGACAAACTGTGAGAGTATCTACCGTTTCTTGAATTGTTAACTTTGCCTCTTCCAAGCTTGTGAACTACTACCAAATTTGCTTTCCAAGGCTTCCTCAAAATAACTGCTTGTAGGTAGTTCCACTGGGGCCTCTGAAGTTGTACATCCTACTTTACCTGATGCCCTCAGATATCTGGTTTAAGAAAATGTGATCATCGAATAAATATACCTCGAAAATGGTACTGATGTATAATTAAAGAATTGCATCCTGGTATCTTCATGCATAGCATAGCATGATTACGCAATGATATTTCACTTGCTCAACGAGTGTTTTGAGCTGAAAGACGATACAATGGACGATATTTCACTTGCAGTAACAAATTTGCACGCGGACTCTCTCTGACAACACAATATATGGGTAGTCCAGAAAGGCGAGATGAAATTTGATAGACCTGGGTCTTGTTTAGCTGAGGAGGTGAAAAGTTTATTATGTACTATAGCAATTTCGTTTTTATTTGACAATTATTGTCTAATCATGGATTAATTAGGCTCAAAATATTTGTCTCGCAAATTACAGATAAACTGCGTAATTAATAATTTTTATCTATATTTAATATTCTATACATGTGTCGCAAAATTTGATGTGACGACTTAAAAAAAAGGTTATAGGGTGAACTAAACAAAGCCCTACCGCATCATCCTGGAAATGGGCCATCCTCTGTAGGCCCACAGAGATGTCTGTGTTCACGGCCTTTTGTTTTTCCAGGCTTCCAGTTACTCGCTCACTGGATACTAGGGCTACTGTCTCCTCTAGACTAGAAGAAGCAATCTACTATTCCCTCCAAGATGTTTTATTTTCTCTAGATACACTAAAAGGATATCCCGTGTGTTGCTACTACAATCACAGATGATTCAAAATAAAAAGTAGTACTTATATATTTACTTAATTATATTAATGAAAAAATATCATAACATATGTTAGTGGATGATGTAGCATATTAAATCCCTTTATAATTGTTGATCTCACTTTATGCGAAGTTAAACTTATTCAAATTTAACCAAATATATATTAAAAATATCAATATTCATGATACATAATAGTATCATTGGATAGATCATTAACTCTATTTTTTAATAACCTAGTTGGAGATACAAATGTTGTTAATATTTCTTTCAGAAGTTTGACTGATATGCACCACATAGCGACACTTGTATAGGGACAGAGGGAGTACATATTAATGGATGATATGACTTGCTTGGATGAAGACATAATTGCATGTGCCATATGCTAGTGGATGCTGATACAGACAACTTACATAGCAAGATAGAATGCTAGTGGATATAGAAAATATAAGGTATATAGGTATATATATATAGATTGCTTTTATTATATCTTTAGACATAGTGTATATCTTAGTGCGTAATAAAAGTTATTTATTTAGAAAAACTAAAACTGTTTATAATTTGGAATGGAGGGAGTATTGGTCTTTTAGGCCCCGTTTAGTTCCCCTTACTATAAATTTTAGCTAGCTAAAATTATTTTAGGTACTTTTGGGTGACTAATGGAACTAAACTATTTTAGCTTCTTTTAGTCAATGTGTTTGTAACTTTAGCTACTAAAGTGACTAAAGTTTAGCTAGCTAAAATTTAGAAAGAGAGGCCTTAGTATCAGTGTCACGAATGACAGATTGTTTTAGCTTTTGTTTTCCTTCTGGTCAAAAGTCAAAAGCTCAACTTCTCAATAAGAGCCTCCTCAATAAGAAGCTTTCTGAAAAAGCTCAGGAAACTCCTCGGAGCAAATTAATTCTCTGCTTTTTGAACGAAGTGTAGATTTTAGAGCTTCTGACCGCTTAAAGAAGCAAACCTATGAGGATCTGGCTTGTCAAGCATTTTGGAGAAGTAAAAATGACCAGAAGCTCCCTTAATCATAACTGAAATCAACTTTAAGTAAAAGTTGCATGTATATTATGATCCTAGAGCAGACGTGAAGGCATTTTGCTGGCTTATATGCAATACCCCTCTTAGTGTATTATATGTAGTATTATACATTTCATTCATGAAAAGGAAAGATATAGCAAAAGAACAAACTAGCAGGCATTCAGTGCTACTCCTCTACTCAGTTCTAAATTATAGTTCACTTTAGATTTATTCTAAGTCAAACTTCTTTATTTTTTGGTCAAAATTTTAGAAAAAGTATATCAATGTATATTTGTATACATTAAGACATGTTTCATGGATATATTGATTAAACTACTTCGTTGTAGATGTGGATTATAAACTTTATCGAAAATAAAGAAGTTTGATTTAGACAAATCTATAGTGAACTACTCTCTCAATTTCAAATTATAAGTCATTTTGGCTTTTTAGATACATTACTTTCACTATGTATGTAAACATAGGCCTTGTTTAGATGCGAAAACTTTTTGGATTTCGCTACTGTAGCACTTTCGTTTGTTTTTGTGGTAAATTTTGTCCAATCATAGACTAATTATGGTCAAAAGATTCGTCTCGCGATTTATAGGCAAACTGTGTAATTAGTTTTTGTTTTCGTTTATATTTAATGTTTTATGCATGTACCGCAAGATTCGATGTGACGGAGAATCTTAAAAACTTTTTGATTTTTGGGGTGAACTAAACAAGGCCATAGTGTATATCTAAATGCATAACAAAAGCTATGTATCTAAAAGAATAAAAATGTCTTATAATTTAGAATATGAGAATCATAATCTAGTTCGGTACTATTACACCTAAATTTTTAAATGTACGATGTGTTAAAATTAACACATCAATTCCCAACTAGATTTCACCAAGTAGATTTCCAAGCGGTACCTGTTTCGCCAAGTAGATCAGTGACTAGTGTGTGCTACACAGTTCACCATCCTTCGCTTTGGGTGTGCCGAGTGGTCGAACCAGAAGTCAAACGTGCTGGAGCTTCATTGAGACCATCATATAGGCTATGGCCCCTCCTTATTTTTGTAATTCTATAAAGGATGCTACAGTATTTTAATATATTTTGCAAATGAAGCTTTAAATTAGCCACTTGTACGCTCGCTAAAATATTATATTCTACTCTTGGATCCCTCTAACTTTAACCTCAAGCTCCGCTACTGTCTTGCAGTAGTCACTAGTTTTCGAAAATGTAGATGCGTAAGGTCTTGTTTAGATGTGAATTTTTTTTTTGATTTCGCTACTGTAGTACTTTCGTTTGTTTGTGTCAAATATTAGCTAATTATAGACTAACTAGGATAAAAAAAATCCGTCTCGTGATTTACAGGCAAACTGTGTAATTAGTTTTTGTTTATATTTAGGCCTTGTTCAGTTCGCAAAAAGTTGTGAAAAACGGCACTGTAGCACTTTCGTTTTTATTTGACAAACATTGTCCAATTATAGAGTAACTAGGCTCAAAAGATTCATTTCGCTGTTTACAGATGAACTGTGCAAATAGTTTTCGTTTTTATGTATATTTAATGCTCCATGCATGTGCCGCAAGATTCGATGTGACGGGGAATTTTGAAAAATTTTGCGAACTAAACAAGGCCTTAGTGCTTTATGCATGTGTTACAAGATTCGATGTGACGGAGAATTTTGAAAACTTTTTAGATTTTGGTGGAAACTAAACAAGGCCTAAATAATTATTTTGGGACCGATCGAGTCACCAGTTTTCAACCGTATTTAAAGATTTTATTTCATTTAAGAAAAAAGCCTGACCTGGCTGCAACTGCGAGCCTGTGACCGTTTTCCGCTGTCTGGCCACCAACCCGCGCGGGGGCGGCATTGATGTGCCATCGCCGTGGGCCGCGGCGTCGTGGCGTGCTCCAGACCACCGACCCGCCGTGGCTGGTCCGCGATCCGACCACAGGAATGGGGAAAACAACTCACCTACCGCGTCTTCAGTCGTCATTTCGTCAGGCCAAGCAATCACCTGCTGATGACAGTGGATCTACCCCACAAGGCCCCAACTGTATATCGTATACGAAATAGCGAAATGCTGCCGTTCCGAAATTCCGAGGCCTCGGCCCTCGTGTGCGCGCGCGTGTGTTTTTTTTATCATCAAAATTATAGAGTGATAATTTCTATAATTTTAAAGAATTTATCTACTATAATTTAATCTTAAATTAAATTTTAAGGTGATCCATAGATCATCTATCCACCTATCTAGCTCCCTCTATGATTAAGGCCTTGTTTAGTTCACTCCGAAATCCAAAACTTTTCAAGATTTTCCGTCACATCAAATCTTGTGGCACATGCATGAAGCACTAAGGCCCTGTTTAGGCCTTGTTCAGTTTAGAAAATTTTTTGGTTTTGACTACTGTAGCACTTTCGTTTGTTTGCGACAAATATTGTCCAATAATGGACTAACTAGACTCAAAAGATTAATCTTGCGAATTACAGGTAAACTGTGTAATTAGTATATATTTTTATCTAAATTTAATATTTCATGCATGTGTCACAAGATTCGATGTGACGGGAAATCTTGAAATTTTTTGGAAACTAAACAAGGCCTTAGATTGGAGATGAAAATTTTTGGGTGTCACATCGAATATGTCGGAAGGATTTCGGGAGGAGTTTTTACAAAGTAATAAAAAAACAAATTACATATCTCATCAGAAAACTGCAAGACAAATCTATTAAGTATGATTAATCTGTCATTAGCACATGTGAGTTACTGTAGCACTTAAGGCTAATCATAGAGTAACTAGGCTTAAAAGATTCGTCTCGTGATTTTTAACCAAACTGTGTAATTAGTTTATTTTTTATGTACATTTAATGTTCCATGCATGTGTCCAAAGATTCGATGGGATGGATGAAAAAATTTTGGGTGGGAAACTAAACAGGGCCTAAATATAGAAGAAAATAAAAACTAATTGCACAGTTTGTCTGTAATTTACGAGACGAATCTTTTGAGCCTAGTTAGTTTATGATTGAACAATATTTACCATAAATAAACGAAAATGCTACAGTATCAAAATCCAAAATTTTTTCGGAACTAAACAAGGCCTAAGCACACCAGAGAAAAGTTAAATTTGAGATGAGAGTATTTTTACTGCTACAGTGCGCAGTTTCAATGAAGGGGGCAAAACGGGAAACACGAAAACCTTGTGATCTCCGCCTCCAGTCGCCATCTACCCTGCTCTTCCATTTTCTGACCTCCCTCCCCGAGCCTGCGGACACCGAGCTACCTACCTCCTCCGCGCCACCTCTAAAATCCCCCCGCGGCCCAACCAAACCCGCCCACGGATTTGTAGTAGTGGTACCGAGGTAGGCCGCACGCAGCCATGGATTTTCTGCAGGGGCAAAGCGTCGAGACCACAGTGGCCGTCGCCGTCGCCGTCGTCGCCATCGCCGCGGGCGGCGCCTTCCTCCTCCTCCGATCCAGGAAGCCCAAGGGTATGGACATGTATACACTCTACTGTTTCTAGTTGTGCGGATGCGAGTGCCTCTGTTTCGTGTAAGATCTGGTTGCCAATGGGCTCCGCGCTTTCATTAGCTCCAGTGGAATTACTGTACTAGTTCAGTTATTTCGGAAAGTGACTGGGGAGGAGATATCAGTGCGTCACAGAGTATAGTTTTTTTTTTAATTATTATTTGGACTCCATCTGTAGAGTTTCTACTTGCAGCCTCCAAGGTAGTAGTTCCTGGGATAAACAAAAAACGAGACAGAAGTTTATAGTACCCATGGACTCATGCTTGTAGTTGTTGTAGGCTGTCAATCAATTATAGTTAAGTTTAATCTGCTTTCACGTTTTGGTTTATGGTCTTTGTTATTACCTGCGTAGTAGGAAATGTCTGCTATTTCCTCGCAAAAAAAGGAAATGTCTGCTATTGTTGATATTATTGGCTCTGATGTGATTTTAGTGACCGAGGGTCTTATTCTATGCAACATAGTTGTAGCTTCATTGTTTATTCATGCTTCTGAACCATCTACAGGTATTAGTTGTTGGCAGTACATGGTAATTTACATTTTTTGTTTATCACCCAAAAATTATTTGTGCTTAAGTTTGCTTCTGCAATTCAAGGTTAATGCGTTGTAGCTCAATTTGATTGTTGTGCTGTTGTTTTGACATTAGGCTGTTTGGATCCTGAGAACTTCAGGAAGTTCAAACTTGTTGAAAAGAAGCAAATAAGTCATAATGTTGCCAGGTTCAAATTCGCTCTTCCAACTCCGACTTCTGTATTGGGCCTTCCAATCGGTCAACATATCAGTTGCAGGTTCTGATTCTGCCTTTTCCCTAAATTTTGCTTTTACATAATTTCTTTTTAACTATAATCTGTGTTCCCTTGTTTTTGTGCAGAGGACAAGATGCTACTGGTGAAGAAGTAATCAAGCCATATACCCCTACTACATTGGATTCTGATCTTGGATATTTCGAGCTTGTCATAAAGGTAAATATTTAGATCGATTTTCCATGTTTGGATACTTTTTGTGCTTTGCAGTCATATGTCGACTCACCAGTTCTTCAATCCTTTTGATCATGCAGATGTATCCTCAAGGGAGAATGTCCCATCATTTCCGCGAGATGAAAGTTGGTGATTATTTGTCTGTGAAGGGACCTAAGGTGATCATCATGTTGTGAGCTTCTGATGTAGTCAGCTTAGGTTTCTTTTGTGGTCATAAAAAAACACTGGTTATTTTGAGCGCTGAGGTGAATTCAAATGGATTTTCCTCAAACCCTAATGAAGCGCCTCACAGTTTCTGTATCATGCACATTTGCCTTCAGCTAGGAGGTTAATATGACTTCTTCTCTGATATAGGGCCGTTTCAAGTACCAAGTTGGCCAAGTGAGAGCATTTGGAATGCTGGCTGGTGGATCAGGCATTACTCCAATGTTCCAAGTAACAATGAATCCTGAGCTGTATATTGCGATAGATCATGCTACAAAACACTTTGTTTTCAAGTGATCAATGATCTTATTTTTGTTTCTGCTACCACAGGTTGCCAGAGCAATCCTTGAGAACCCTAATGACAACACCAAGGTTCACTTAATTTATGCTAATGTCACATATGAAGACATTCTTCTGAAGGTAGAATTTTCAATCGTGATGGTTGTGATACAGTCAATTTAAATAACATAATATATGGTATTTTTCTTGTTGATGTGGTGGCTAGTGTTTCATCAGCCGTGCCTTCTGTGGTATATATGATTTAGTTGACTGTTGTGGACATGTTTACTATTCTTTATGCACATTAATTTTTGTTGCTCATGAGAACCAGTGACATTCAGTTTACTAATGTTCTCTTTCTGCTCTACTTAGCATGTTTTCAGCATAATTTTAAGTTATTATCTAACTCATGCAAATTGTTGTGCACAAAATAGCAACGAGTTATACACTTGAATTTAGCAGCCGGAGCTTATCCTTTAACACATAGCTTTCTGAGAATTTTCTTCAGATATATGTAAAATGATATAATAGCAGCAACATACTGACTATAATAGCAGCAACATATGCTTAAGAAAATATTTCCATTGCCAGATAATGTTATTATGGATTCTTATCTTTTACCTGTCAGATTGATATGGACATGCTCTTTATGATGGGCTGCCACACTGACTTTAATAATTTGTATTCAATTCAATTCATGCAGGATGAGCTGGACAGCATGGCCAAAACCTATCCTGGTCGCTTTAAGATCTACTACGTGTTGAATCAGGTTTGTGTCACATTCTTTAGAAGTTTGAAGACATTACTGTCTCAACATTCTTGATTTTGTGTGTAGGAATACATTAGTTTATTTATTTATTTATTTATTAAAGTGGGCTCCACTGTTTCAAACTCTCCATTTGTTTGAAACTTTTAGAAATGTATGTAGAATTGCTGGTATAACTAAAACAATATCTGGATATACTTGCTACGTTGTTCTCTATTTTCTAAAGTTATTATGCTGAGAAATCTGAATATACTAATGAGCGCATTGTTTCCGAAGACATCTGACATACACAGTGTTTTTTTTACATATGCAGCCTCCTGAGAACTGGAATGGTGGTGTTGGGTTTGTGTCGAAGGAAATGATCCAATCTCATTGCCCAGCACCTGCTGAGGACATTCAGGTGAATCTCAGGATCTGGAATATTGTTTTTTTTTTCAGTTCACTATGAGGATTGATCGTGAATTCTCTATTCTTCTATCTAACCTGGACGCTTGCATTTGTTTACCTATTTCAGATCCTGAGATGTGGTCCTCCTCCGATGAACAAGGCCATGGCTGCACACCTTGACGAGCTCAACTACACAAAGGAGATGCAGTTCCAGTTCTAAAGAACGCTAAGTTTTCAAATAATAACTAGTGACCGGCACGGTTCTTCGGTCACAGCAATGCTGCCTGACTCTGCTCGTTAGCTGATATCAGGAGTTCAGGATTACATGATTAGTCGTGCACCAGCAATTTTTGCTATCTCTATTTTTGCGGTCAAATGATATCTACCTCAACAGAAATCCACATTGGCAGAGACAACATTGTTACTTTTATTGATCTGTAATGTGCAACATTGGATGCTATAAAAAATCTCTCACCATCACCAGTTAGCAATGCAAGAACCTTATACTTTTGGGTTCATATATAAACCCAAAATTAAACATTTTGGTTATGCAATAACCTGAATTCGTGATGTGGACTGGGAGTACCTCTTCTTAACAGGAGTAAACATCTTGGTTATGCAGTTACCTTGAATCACTGAAGTAAGCCGTTAGCGGGACAATTTCGAGATAGAGCTGACATTGTGAACGGTGACTTCCAAATTCTGGTAACGGGCTAATTCTCAAGCGGATCCCGGAGGGCAGGCGCTCTAGAATCCACGATCCAGAGCCAATGAGCCATCCCCCAGTAGGCCAGTCCAGGAGCTCGCGCGGAGCAGAAACTGGGCTGGAGGACCCGATCCGCAGCCCAGTCCCTTCTCCCCTTATCCTGAAAACTACTCCCCTCTCCTCTCTAAACCCCCGGGCAGCCGACAAACAAGCACACAGCACGAGAGAAGAGACGCGGCCATGGCGATGGCTCCGCCGCCCGCCTGCTCGCTCTTCCTCCGGGTCGCCGCCGCTGCGCCCAGTTCCGTCACCTCCAGCTCCGTTTTGACCCAGCGCGGCAGCGGTCTCCTCCCTTCCCCGCGTCCCGCTTCCCCCCGCCGCCACCTTACCGCGGCATGGTCATCGAAGGCCGCGGCCTCCGCTTCAGTCGAAATACAGGATGACTACGCGGATGAGATGGACGCGGTGAACATTGCGCAGGACGTTACCCAGGTGCATGGTCGCTTCCCATCCTTACCTTTCCCCCATGCTTTGTATAGTGATTTGGGTGTGCGGAGCTGATGACTATGCGTTCTAGTGTTTTCACCGATTATGACTCAGAGTCGCTGAATTTCTTGGTAAAATAGGCCATTTTCTACTCTTCATTAGCTAGCAACTGTAAAGGGGATAGTTGGAATAAGTCCTTTTCTTTTTCGTTTCAGTAATGCCCAGTTGCATCTCTGCTAAAATGTTTATTTCCTGTTAACAGTTAATTGGAAAAACACCAATGGTGTATCTCAATAGTGTTGCTGACGGTTGTGTCGCTAATATTGCTGCAAAGCTCGAGTACATGGGACCTTGCCGAAGTGTCAAAGATAGGTACGCTTTTGTGCTGGCGCATGATTCATGCCCCATGATGCAATTATTTGTGTGTTAACTCATGGTATGTTTACAGGATTGGATTAAGCATGATTAATGATGCTGAAGAGAAGGGTTTAATTTCTCCAGATAAGGTTACAGCCCATTCTCATATTATTAGCAATATTATCATGGCCAATATTGTAAATATATGCAGATGGTTTCTACCTGTGCAGACCATTTTGGTAGAACCAACAACTGGAAATACTGGTGTAGCCATTGCTGCTGTGGCTGCAGCAAGAGGATACAAGTTGATAGCAACTATGCCTTCATCAATAGATGTCGAGAGACGTGTTCTTCTGCGTGCATTCGGAGCAGAGGTTGTGTTAACTGATCCTACCAAAGGACTAAAAGGAGCTTTTGATAAAGCTGAGGAAATAGTTTTGAGAACACCAAATGCGTATATGTTTCAGCAGTTCAATAATGAGGCCAATAGTGAGGTTGACATTCAAGCTTTATCTTTCACTCATGATCTGTATTTCAGAAAATGCGAAATTCATTTGCTTTCTATTGAGAAACCACTTGGGTAAATTACAGATCCACTTTCAAACCACAGGCCCAGAAATATGGGAAGACACGTTGGGTTCTGTTGATATACTTGTTGCAAGCATAGGAACAGGCGGTACCATTACTGGCACTGGGCGTTACTTGAAAAGGATGAACAAAGATATTAAGGTTCCTACTTTTGCCTGGGTTAATTCTCGGATGAATTTTGCAATTTTGCATTAAAGGGATTCTCTTGTATTTTATTAGGTTAAGGATTAGGTGTATCTTGTTCAATGCTGTTGTGCTTAGATCTTATTGTTTTTTGAAGTGCTTAAAGCTTTCAGATGAAAATAAAGTTCAAGGCCTTGCTTGTAATAACCCTCTCTACTTCACCATTAACTATACTGCTTTAAGATATGTGCAAATTAGTTATTTTTATGAGAACATAGAGACATTACTATCAAACTAGTTTTAGCAAATGGATAGCAGCACCATCATTCTGTTAACAGTTCATTTTTTCCATTCTAAAGTTGTTCAACTATCATAATTTCTTTTTTGAGAATACAGTTGATTTCTGCAAGGCTGATGTCCATATGTATGAAATTTATATGGCCTGTTTTCATGTCACTGTTTGGTTTTGTTTGTATAATTTTCCTTCTATCATTTCAGGTTATTGGGGTAGAACCTGCTGAAACTAGTGTGATTTCTGGTGATAACCCTGGTAATGCATTAACTGCTTGGCCCCTTCATAAGCAATTCAACATGCTTGGAAACAAAAGCTTGTTGAATATCTTTTCCTTGTCACTGACATATACTGTTGGTTGGTGCCAATAAATAACAGGTTACATTCCAAGTATATTAGATGTTCAGTTGATTGATGAGGTTGTGAAGGTCAGCAATGCTAAATTTAGAACCACTTTTATGTCAAGCAGATTTTAGTGGTAGTTTTATACCTTTTGTAGTCTGATAGTTAATTAGTGATTATCGTTGCTGACTTTGCAGGTTAGCACAGCAGAAGCTGTTGATTCTGCAAGGGAACTTGCACTAAAAGAGGGCTTGCTGGTGAGCAGCGCACTGTAAAATGAATTGCTTTTGAGTTTTCTTTTTGTTATTGCAATAGCATCTCCAATGTCGCTGCTATGTGATTTGTGATTCATCTATGGGTTTGCAGGTTGGTATCTCCTCTGGTGCTGCAGCAATTGCTGCTATTAATGTTGCCAAAAGACCTGAAAATGCCGGAAAGCTGATTGCGGTGCGAGCATGTTAATTTCATTTAGGGCATTTTGCCATGATTCAGACAATTAACTAGTCTCGTGGGATTGCAGGTCATTTTCCCTAGCTTTGGAGAGAGGTACATCTCCAGCATCCTATTCCGTCCGATATATGACTCTGTTCGAAGAATGAGGAAGAGATAGCGAGCCTTGTACAACTTCAAGCACGTGGCCAGTCCCTTCTCAACACCTGACAGGCTTCCATGATACGATAAACATGTAACAGTGAAGACCCTGATTGATTGCAACACGCAGGGTCCGAAGTTTTGAAACGCTCCAAGCACGAATACCAGACTTTTGAAGCTGCACAGAATTCTGTCAAGTGAGCTGCAGGCCTGCAGCTTGGTTCTAGGAGGAGTGCCTCATGTTTAGAACCTGCTTGTACAATCCTGGTGAAACATGCAGAATTGGGTGCCGCAGTTAGCTTAGACTCTTTCTTTCAGTAGTCTAGACGTCTAGGACCGGGTACAAACCGTTTGTAACCTGATACGCACTTGAGCTGATCTTAGCGTCCAACTATCAGCAAATTCTTTTTGGCTTTTGAATTTTGATTGATTGTTCATCTTTTATTTGGCATCTGCTTTAGTAAATAGTTTCTGCGGAGCCTAGCACTGAGGATCAACAATTTTCTCTTTTTCGTCTCGCAAAAGATCAACCGGTTTGTAAAAGAAAAATACTGTACTATGTCTAATTAATCGTGTTGATAAGTTCAAACGAACAGGGCAAAGGTCGAGTTTGCAAGACATGGGGATTATGACAGAGCTCAAGCTAAAAGGAGCCTGTCGAACAAAAAATTGCAGCGTTTCAGGTAGAAGCGGGAAGCTCTAGAACCCTTCAGAGCATCTCCAAACCTGACCAACAGCCAAAAACTGATTTTGGTATGTGAAGTAAAAACATCCTTCCAATAACAGCCTAAATCACCACCTTATTTTAACAGCAACCTCACCGTGTTTTTATCCAGAGGTGACCAGAGAGATCTCACGAGATAGAATGCTGTTCAGCTCTTAGGTAGTACACTTTTTTTTCTCGCCACACAATACATTTTTGCAATTACCAAAAGCTAAAACTTTTAGTCTCTTTTTCTTTTTACTCTTGGAGATGCTCTAGTCATTGCGCTTGCGAAAGCTCTAAGGTCAGTCTCAATGCATGTTTCATAAGAGTATCGTGCACATTAAATAGGGTGACACATAAGCAGAATTGCTGACTTGGCAGAGTCATTAAATGAAGGAGTTTCAACAGATGAGAGAAGAGTTTCATCCCCATGAAACTCATGTGGTTCGGTTACCTAATTTATAGTCTTGGTATCTGTGCTATGAAACTATGCATTGAGACTAGTCTAAGTCAGATCTTGAGAAGTGAAAAGGTTTTAATATCCCGTCGTATTACTAATAAAAATATTAATTAATTACATAACTCGTCTGGAAACTACAAGACAAATTTATTAAGTCTAATTAATCTATTCTTAGCATGTGTAGGTTACTGTAGCATTTAAAGCTAATTATAGATTAATTAGGTTTAGAAGATTCGTCTCGTGATTTTCTAACCAAACTGTGTAATTAGTTTATTTTTTTAATCTATATTTAATGTAGTGTCTAGATCGGGATAGGTGAAAACTTTTTGGAGGCGTCGGTACCGAGAGTGCTTTGTCAATTTTTTTTTTTTGTTTTACAGATTTCGAATTTGCAAAGGCATGGAAATATTTCCGTTGATGGAGCCTGTTGACAAACTTTCAGCATCTCTCAATTCTCAGGTCTTCTCGGACCTGAAAAGTGACAACCGTCCAAACATGATGCGTGGGTTCAGGCCTTGTTTAGTTCCCAGAAAATTTTGCAAAATTTTTTACATTCCCCGTCACATCGAATCTTTAGGCGTATGCATGGAGTATTAAATATAGACGAAAATAAAAACTAATTGCACAGTTTGGTCGGAATTAACGAGACGAATCTTTTAAGTCTAGTTAGTCTATGATTAGACAACATTCGTCAAATACAAACGAGTGCTACAGTATTTTCAGAACTAAACAAGGCCAGTGGCCAGGACCAATTCGTACCTTGCCGTCCTGAACCCTTCCTAAGCGGCGGCCGGCGCCTGCGCAAGTTAACGGCGTAGCTCTCCCTCCCGCCGCCAGTACTCGCGCTCGTGCCGTGCGCCACCGACCCAGCCTAAGAGTAAGAGGGACATGTCGGCGGCGGATCTTCCCGACGAGCTGTGGGCGCGCGTGCTGGAGCTGGGAGCCGCGTCGTCCGCGCTGGGGTTCCGCGACCTCTGCTGCCTCGCCATCGCTTCCCGCCGCCTCGGACGCCTCTCCGTCCACCCCACCCTCTGGTCGGAACTCCTCTCTCGCGACTTCCCCTCCCAGTCCACGTCCTCGTCCTCCACCTCCCAGCCGCAGCAGCAGCTCCACCCCAAATCCCTTTACAAGACCAAGTAATTTCCCCGCCTCCCCTTTCGCATCGATCGCTATTGTTGGTCTTGTGCGTGCGGGTTGCTCGACTGATGCATCTCTGCTGCAGGTTTGAGAGGCACAAGGTGCGGATGGCGGAGGCGAGGCGGCGAGCTGTGTTCGAGGCGGAGGCGCGGGTGCTGGCTTCCAGGAGGCGGCTGGCGGAGCTGGAGGGGTCCATTCGGGAAGAGGGGGACAAGATGAAGACGGCTGCGCAGGAGCTCGACAACCTCGAGAGAGTCAGGTCCGTTTGCTAGCTTTTTATGCCAAATCTCTCATGTTTCATCCGTTTGGTGCTGTTTCTGTACTTTCCAAAGGCTTAATTAATCATCTGCGTCTCAAACAAACGAATGTATCAGCTATTCGCACAATAAATTTTAGTCTAACGCAGAAAGTAGAACATTAATTTGCAGATCAGTAAGGAATATCAGAGCTGAAGTGCGTGTCTGTTCAACTGAAAAATGCGTGCTATTTTCTCATAGTAGTACATCGTCTTTCTGAGAACTCATCTAATTGGCATGCATGAGAAGAAAAAAAAATGCTTATGACTGTTTTTTACATGATATATTAAGCTGCTTGTTTACACAAGAGCCAGACAAAGATTGTTCTTTCGAACCACATATACAGCTGGTTAGTTCAGTCAATGGTCTGCCATTGTTTGTCCTTTTCAATTCTTCATCCAGACTAAAATTCTAATATGTAACTCATTACAAAAAGGACATCCTACACAAGTGTCATATTGCTCAAGAAAGTAGCTTCCACGGAACGTTGAACTGCTTGTTTACGCGAGCTTGAGATTGCCTTTTCAGCCCACTGATTATAGCTATTAATGATTTTTTCCCTGTTTTGTCACGTTTATCAAAATTGAAGTCTCATGTGTTTTATTCATGTCAAAAGCAATGTCTTGCAGAAGTATCATATTACTCAAGATATTTGCTTCCACGATATACGATCTGATTGCATACACAAATGTTAGGCCAATCTTTCAGACCACATGTACAACTAGTTAAGCCATGCCAGTGATTTGCTGCTATTTGTTCTGTCTGAATTGAAAGTCTCTTGTATGTTACAGTACTGAAACAGTGCCTTGCACAAAGTGTTCTGTAGCTAAGTTTTACTGCACGATCATTTATTTGGTATAATTTTACTCAAGACAAGTGTATGTTCTGTTCTGGGCTCATGTTATTCCCTTAGTTCATATCTTCGACAGAAAACAGCTGCGCTTGGTATGTTCTGTTCTGGGCTCATGTTATTCCCTTACTTCATATCTTTGCCAGAAAACAGCTGCTCTTGGTATATTTCGAATTGTAGGAGTGAACCTTGGTTAGGTCATAATCTCATATGTGTGGTTGATGGACAATCATCCTAGAGAAAGCTATTATCGTCTCTAGTTTGTTGAATTAGGCTAAAAAGATGAGCATTTGTCCTTTTATCTAGGGAAGTGTTCTGAATAAAAAAAAGTCAATCGAAGCATATTAATGGTGCACAGAAAGTTTCTAGGTTGTCTGCCAGCACTCAGGTTTGTTGTTGGCGCACATGAACAAGAAAGCAAACAGCACAAAAAGGGTGCCGCTTATAAGAGGTCAAAAATGTGTATAAACCAGTGGGTTGAAACATCAGATTGGACATTTCTTAGCCCAGCACAGTTGAATTGGAAAATGATGGTTACAAACCTCGTCTCCAGCACCTCTGCAACGAACTGAGCTCCTTTCTTGTTTCTGTTTTCTATTTGAATTAGCTAGGAGCTTGACCATCGTCTGATGCGAGGATGAAGGAGGAGGAGGGGTACCTTGGGCCAGTCAGGATTTGAATTAAGAAGTCAATACAATGGCATCTCTAATTTTCTGCCCTCCAGCCAGTCTGAATCCTGTGGAGAGATGTTGCTTTATCGCCTACGCCACACTGCTACAGTCTGCCTTATAAAAGCACAAACACAGTCCTTTTGAAGCATGTCCTTAGAGAATATATTGCTTTGTACACGATGCATTGCCTGCGCTATCTTCAACCATTGATTTAAAATGGCTTTTGCACCGTTTCTTTCGTTACTGTCATGGTTGCATATTTCTTATCTTTAGTGTATGCTGATTTTGCAATTTCTTACTCTCTGTGACATATGCAGGAGAGCTTCTGTGGCATTAAACGTATGGCAACCACAAGTTGTTCGTGGGCGTCAGAAGCAGTTGGTTCAGCAATGCACAGTTCCTGTTGATTCTCGTCTCAGTGATCTAAACATGGAACTGAAAGTTTGTAAGCAACAAATAGCAACTTATAAGAATTCTTATGTATGTGATCATGGGTTTAACTACAATTGACAGAGGAGAAAAGGCTGGCCTTACTATAGTTGTGCTTTTGTTGTTATCATCAGAGCAAAGAGAAGCACAAGTTGAATGATTATGAGGAAGCATTGCAACGAGCAAAGTATCACCCACTGCAGGATAGTTATGCAAGTGGACTTGTCAATGAGCCACGTGCAAAGAGGAAGAAACTGAAATAAGCCTACGGTTTGCCTTCAGGTTCTCAAGGGACTCGAGGTATGCTAGATTGATTGAATATAATATATTTGACACATTTGCTTTCACAATAAGAGTAACTGTGCCTGGAGGAGACTTCATTTTGCTTTTTTTGGGTATATATGCATGTCCACATATTTAGTTGATTATTGACATTGCTATATATTGTCATTGTCAGAATATATAACTGGTAATGTACTAATGTGGGCTATATATATTTCTTACATGGGAATTTGATGCGCATTTTAAACTCATTTACTTTTGTTTTTTCACAGATAGCAACATCTTGGGAGCAGGTGCCGCTGTCTGCCTGTCTCACACATTGGACAGCACAGCGAGACGCCTTCATCCTTCGGCAGTTTGGCTCCCTGTCCATGCGTGCACATGATGTAGGCTATTATGTTGGCATGTGCAATTCTTCTTTTGCCACTTCTCCAGGCACGAAGTTGCTATTATGATAAGATCAGGAAGCACCTCCGGTGTTTCCATATATTGCTGCAAGAATCTGTCCACGGATGTTGTACATCGTCCACCGGCCAGATAATTCCACAGCAGAAAGGTGCCGACTATTCTATCGTGGAATTGTCTGGCGCATGCTTATCCTTCACGAAGCTGTGGGCTAGAAAGGCTGGAGCTGAAGCTTGCCAGATCTGACTTTGAAAACCGCTAGTAGTAACTTGTACGCAACTACTATCTTGTATACCATCATCCTAATGAAGACAGTTATCTTTTTCATTCCTTGAAATCAAAAGAAACTTATCCATGTCTCGCTTGATATGCTCTTGGGCTTATTATAGGTGAGTGAATTGTTTGTTTCTATCCTCCCGTATCTTTCATGCATCACCGAATCTATGCAAAACGTCGAAAAGGCTGGTGTCAAGCATAGTGACAGAATCGGCACAATAGATATGTACTTCTCAAACGTCAAGGTCTGGTGTTAAGCATAGTGACAGATCTGTACATCTCAGCGTCTGTTCGTGTTTTTCCTGTTTTCTCAAGAGCTTCACGGTGAAGTGAAGGGGAATTCCCGGACCCAACAAGAAAGAAAAGTGTACTATAATCTCCCTTTGCAACGCAGGATTTTTTTAATAAAAATTATATCGAAGTTTTTATAAAAATCAGTTCATTTCTCAAAAAACAGAGGAACGGGAAAAATCCCGCGTTCCAAAGGAGTCCATGCTGGTTACGGATCAGGACGGGAAAAAGATTCTGAAGAAAAGAACAACGGTGTCTGCCCATGCACGCAGATGCAGGTCGCATTGCAGCTCAGCATCAGTTTTGTTCGCTTGGACCAGGAGTTCAGGACTCGGACAACCACTCCACGTCCGACGCGGCAAAGCCTTCCGTGCCGCACCCTCCCGCTCCCGCCCGCCAGCCGCGGGCGCCTTTGACCCCGAACGTCTCTGGCCCTACCTGTCATGCAGACGCCGCCAATAACTTTTTAGAAAAAAGAATCCGAACCGCGCCTACAAAACCACCCCCAGTTTGTCCGTTTCCGGGTCCCAGTACCGTCTCACCGCGTACTGGGACCCAACGATCCGGGCCCACGTGTCAGGGGACGAAAAAAATAGTAGTATAAGAGACACCCCAAAGCGGCCTCTCGCCGCACCAAACAGCCAATCCGCACCTCGCGTCCTCGCCTCTTGCGTTGTCCTCGCCGCGCGCGGCCTCGTCGCCCTGATCCGGTTCCCCCCAATCCTTCTTCGCCTTTGTCGTCGAGCCCAAATTGAGCCAAGCGAAGCCGTGATCCGGTCCATGCGCGGAGCGTGGTAGCCGGATTCTCTCGCCGTCGTCGCCTCCCCTTCGCCGCCGCCGCCGCCGTTTCTGGTCGCTGGGATCAGCCGAGTTGGATCTCGAGGCATAAAGCGTTGCGGGCGCCCGGCGAGGATACGATGCCTGCGGTGCTCGCCGCATTCGCTACCCTCCGAGCGGCCGCTGCCATCGCCTCCGGGGACTCCGCCTTCCCCTGTTCCCATCGCCTCAAGCATCGTTTTAGTAGTAATTTTAGTAGTAGTAGTAGTAGTAATTGTCTTTGACCTTTCCGTTCCCTACGTCGCCCACACCTCTTTACCTTCGCGTCCGGGTTTCGATTTGGTTTGCTCGACCCGAGGCTTCCTTTGGCCTTGCGGCTTCTCTCGGTGTCATAGTTTGGTGTCTGGATTCGATCTGCAGGATCGGAAGGAAGGAAGGTGTTGGACGTGGTAATTACCACCTACAAGATAAGAGGTATGGAAATCATTCTGCTGTTGCCATGGAACCATTTATTAGGTTACAAATCATCGAAATGATTTCCGAATTTTGATGTTTAGAGCATCATATAGGTGACATTTCTATGTGCGATCCTATCAGTACGTAACTTGTTTTATAAACTTTCCCTAGATCTTTCATTAAATTAAACAAAATAAGAAATACTTCGGCTATTTTTTTACAAGTGTTTGAAACCAGCTTATTTTTCTATGTCTACCCTTGTCCCTCGGATGAACATCTAACTACTTGTTTTAGGTGTTTTAGGTTGTTTGTGGTGATCCAAGGGTGTAGAGTGCTGCTTGGTTCCAAGCATTTTAAAAATAGTCACGCCCAAAAATATATATATGATTAAGAAGATACCTTCTTATGAATATGATCATCTTCTGGTAGCTGTGCCGCTAGATTGAAAAACTAATACAAATATCAGCAAAATATGTTAATGCATATAGTCGCGGCATCATTTTTTTTTCTGCATATAGTTTTCATAATCCTATCCAGTAACTGTGCGAGAGCCCTTATGCAGCCCTTGTATTTGCATACAAATTGCTTATTGCTTATGCCCATTCTCCTTTTCATCAGAAACTTCTCTTTGTAATTTGGGATCAAGCTTGTGGATGGGCGAACCCTCGGCGGACTTCAGTGCTGAAGGTGTTAGCAGCAGCTCAGGTCTCTGCCACAGCACCTGTTTAAAGCCTGGTTGCGAGCACGGTTGTGCTTGCTGGGAAGATGAATATGTTGAAGCTGTAATATCTTCTGGGCAAGATGATTTGGCGGTTGAGGAAATTGGAATGGCTCTTACTGAAGTGATGCATGCCAATGATGACGAAGAAGGGCCAGGTCTGGATGAAGATTCTGACAACGATGTCATTGATGACCCAATTCTTTCTCTGGAATCTGATTCAACTGATGATTTAGTGGACGTGGACTCTGTATCACCCGCCTTTCCTAGTGGTGATGGTGATGCAATGGAATCATCAATTGACAATTCAGTTGCTGGGAATTCTTCAATTAATGTAGGTTTCTAATTTACTTTAAAGTTGGATTCTTTCATTCTTTACATATTTTTGTGGTCAGATATTTGCTCCACACTCATATTATTCTGATACTAATTTACTGGTAGTTATACTACTATTTTCATCACAATAGCTTTCACAATAATTAGGGACTTAATCATAGATGCTGATTCTGTATAGTTCCTGTCTGTGTTTTAGCACCTTTGTTAACTGAAGGACACTTGAGATTTGATTCCTTTTATTTGTCGTCTTGTTTTGGCTGATTATCCTTTTGGACCAATTGATGATGTTAGTTCTATTTTTTTTAACTTAATGTTTGTGGGAGTAGATGGGTTTTGGTACTGTTCTTATTGCAATTATGATTTCTTACTTCATTATAGTTAGCAGCCTTATTGGTCCTTGTTTATTTGAACGAGTAACCAGTGTAGCATCTCATGGGTGGTTACTTCCATATTTTATCTGCTGATTATGTAAAAGAAAGTATGGATCAATTTTGTTTTGCTAACATGTATATAAATTATCTCCATGCAGGGCACTCCAAGGTTAGTTTCTGCAATGAAAGGAACCCGTGCGAAGAAGGGAATCATTGCAAAGTTGAGTGTTTCATGGGCCCCTGATGTATATGACCCTCCTATTACTTCTGACTCTCACACTGTGAGAGGGCACCATAGGAGTTCAATGAAGAGCAACTACAAATACAAGTCCTCCAAGAGCAGTAGCCGCAGTACCACGGGAAGCAAAAAGGACAAGAAGCATTCTAGGCACAGTAGCAGCAGTGGTGGCGGCAGCAAAAGGGACAGGAAGCATTCTTCCCACAGTACCAGTAGTGCCAGCAGCAGCAGAGCTGTTACCAGTGGTTCTCAATATCGTAACACATACTGTGGTGACGGGATCAGCAGCAGCAGAACTGTGACATGTGTTCCTGAGTCTGCCAAGGTATCTCCATTGGTGTTAGCTGAAAATGCCGCACCGCAAGAGCCGGTTCCTGTACTCAAGACACTGGAACCAATCAAATGTGCTACCAGCTGCAGCAAAGAGAAGCCATTTGCCTTACTGTCACGCCAGTTTTCTCCTGCAAGGTACAAGGGGATGTTTTCCTTTTGGAGCCAAAACCAACTGGCTTCTTGATAATCTGCTATACGGAAGCTCACCTGGAAGTCTTCGTTGCTAATTATGTCGTATCAGTGATTGTTTGGTATCATTCCCTTCGTTACCATGTTTGTTTCGCCTGTGTCTGAAACTTCAGAGGTCACGTTTTCCAAAGTTGCCCGGCAAAGTGCCTGTATATTTGAGTTTCCGTTATTATTATTTCCTCACTGAATCGTGTAATTCTTTTATCTGTTTCATGTGTTTGGTACTGTTCCATTTGTGATCGTGTTGTATTATTTGCACATTTACTCCTACATTGCTGGGACTGGTTCAGTCTTCTGTGTTTTGGTTATGTTGGAATTGCAGCGATTTCAGTTAAATGACGAGGACAGGGTCATCACCTGGTGCGCAGGACGCACGACATAGTTTGCAAACAGTACACTTTTACCTATTGCAACAATGTGTTAATCAATACGTCTATAGTTTAGCGTCGCAAATGTTATGTTGATTTAGGACTATACTCAGAGAAACTCTATTGTAATGTTGATATGCAGCCTTTTCAGTTTAAGATCCATGTCCCGGCTCAGTCTCAGGCTCCAATGGCCAACCGCACTTTGACTCTGTTTTTGTAAACTTGTCTGGGCACGTATTGCACTTGACTCTGTTCAAAGTTCATCCCAATCCAATTAAGGCCTTGTTTAGTTTTCAAAAAATTTTGTAAAATTTTTCACATTCTTTGTCGTATCAAATCTTTAGACGCATGCATGAAGTATTAAATATAGATGAAAATAAAAATTAATTGCACATTTTGGTTGGAATTGACGAGACGAATCTTAAGTCTAGTTAGTATATGATTAGATAATATTTGTCAAATACAAACGGAAGTTGTACTATTCCTATTTTGCAAAATTTTTTGAAACTAAACAAGGCCTAAACAGCAATGAGCCTCTCCCTGCGGAGTGACTGAAATTTTCCGCAGTTTGTTTGGAATTCTCGGGAAAACATGCATGGAACTTGGAACAGCACGACACTATTTACTTGCTCAAACCTCACTTGTCGCTTCTTCGAAAATTCGCCCATTGCGGGTTAGTTGAGGAAGATAACAAGAGCGCCGTTAGTCGAACATGAAAATAGTCAAAAGCTTCAGCTCAAAAAAAAAAAAAACAACAACAACAACAACAAAAACAAAACCAGTAATTCTTAGGTGTCCTAAAAAAAAGAAAACCAAGAAATCTTCCTATTATCACGGCGAAAGCAGACTCCAGGTGTTTTTTAGTCGAAGATCGGCAACATGCTGTTAGCGAACCAGTCCACATCCATACTATAAATATCGAGCGGTGGATCTTCAGCCGGCGCTGGTTGCTGATTGCCATGTGACGCGGCGCCACCGCCAGACGGTCCTTGCTGCTGCTGCCCTGCCTGTGTCCCGGCGCCTCCACCGCCTGCCTGCTGCTGCTCTGGGAGATGCTTCTCGTATGGCTCGCCGCCGCCGCCGCCACCACCTTCAGACGTCGGTTGCTCCTCGTCGCCTTCCACACTCAGCGATCTGTTGGTAATCTTGCACAGCACGAAGTCGTTCAACTACCCGGCGCAAGACAAAGCAAAAAACCATCATGTCAGCAATACGTGTTACATACAGTTGTGCCATGACCGGGGATCGGGTCAGGGATCACCAACCAGCATGGGGTCGAGCGCGGCATCGTTGCCGGGGGCCCTGCAGGAGTTGCTGCAGACGAACTCCACCATCTTCCACTTGGAGGGCTTGGACGCCGACTTGTTCTTGACCCGCCTGCGCCTCCCATTGCTGCCCACCTCGTAGGTGTCCTCGTGGAACGTTAGCGCGCGCCGTGTCCCGATCACCTCCTTGCCGTCGGCGCCGCCGAGGACCGGCTTCTCAGCTCCCGTCGCCTTCCAGTGTCCCTCGTCGTCCCCCATGGCGCGTTTCGGCCGCATCCCGCCGGCGTACTTGCGCTGCCGCGGCGAGAACAGGTACCAGGAGCCCTCCATGCCCTCCCCCAGCTTCGGCACTGCAAGAGAAGACGAAGAAGGTGAGAGCGAGAAGAGACGGCCTAAAAAGATTGGCTGCATCAAGCGAAGCGAGTCGGCGACGGCGACGACGACTCACCCAGCTTCTTGGGATGCTCGGCATAGGCGTCGTGGCCGTCCTGCACGACGCCGGTGGGGAGCGACTCGCCGCGAAGTTTCCGCCCGAGGTAGTCGACGATGAGCTCCTGGTCCGTCGGGACGAACCGGACGCCGGGGGCGGTCAGGTATTCCTCATTGTAAGCAGCAGCCACGACGCCGGGGACGGCCAGGTAATCCTCATTGTAATAAGCAGGCACGACGCCCGGTGTCCATGACGTAGATTCAGACATCTATCGGTGTCTCGGTTTTCTGAAGAGGGATGGTGCCTTGCTTTGGTCCGGATTTGGCGTACTATACATTGTACTCCTATATATGTGTCCGAGTTCGTGTACACCACGAGCTGAGGCGCATGTGTATAATATAATGTGTCCCGAGCATACTCGTACATGAATCCAACTCGACAACACACCATACAAACACCATAAGTCCGTTCATTAGAAAATACACTCATCCGTTCCAGAATTTAAGTTTTGTCTTGTAACTCCTCTAACTGTGCACTTTCGATACCTTTTAGGGTGGATTTAATTTAATGAAACCACCTTAATATTATTGTACACTATTCTATAAACTTGATCAAAGTTAGAGAAAATTAATTAGCTAAAACAACATACATTTTTGAGCGGAGTGAGTTTTCAACATTATATAGCAAAAACTAGGAAATCCTGAAAATTGCAGTGAGATTATAAGAAGAAAACTTGATGAACTGAGTATGTCTCTGTGTAATAATCCTAGTTTTTTTTATAAAAATAATCCTAGTTGTTTTTTCTGGGGCCATGTGTCTCTTTTGTAATAATAATCGTATGGGGAATCTCTAAAAGCAAAATACTCAGCGAGCATGCTCGTAGGTCGCAATGGAATGTATACATTTTTGTTCGGTCACTAAACGACTTACAACTCATAAAGATATAGTATATAATGGTCACATATATCAACTAGGAGGATTCTCCGCGCGTTGTCGCAAGTATAAAGAAGGAATATAAATATGTCCTCATTATAGTCTATCGAGTAGCTTGAGTATTAGTAATTAGTTTTCGAAGAGGAAGTCATGACAGAAGCATGTGTGCATGGTTATGTGTAGGTAACTACATCTGTTACTGAAACCATTACTGCCGCATGAGAGATGGATGATGACATGACTTAAGGAGGTGCTAGAGAATTAAGTTAATGAGGTTTATCTTTATAAGAAATATAGATATGTGATGAAATCAGATTAAACAAAGACCAACAGAAGAATTACTTCGCTCTTTTAATATTAGATGTATGGAGGTTTCTTTGTTGTTCGAGGAAAAAAAAAGGTTTCTTTGTTTTTGTTTTCACTCACACCCGTCTTATGGGACCCGAAGGACCCAATTTTTCCAGTATGGTACGAGTCAGAGTAGCATTATCCGTACGAGTCTAAGCACAATGAAATCCGGTTTCCAAACGAATTGGAATACCAGCATTTTCACGGTCAGTCATTCTCATAGCCATATAAGTTAGAGCAGAGCATTCATACATGGTGCGGAATCCAGTCCCAAAATGAATTGAAATGTACAACACGATTAGATAAATCTCTAGAGCTCCTGTGAGTTAGAGCAGCACTCATTCAGGTACAATACGGAGTTTGATTCCTAGACGAATTGGAATGGACGACGCAATTAGTGAATAAATCTCTGAGCTGTAAACCATCCAGGTAACCATGGAACAATATGAACAATTCCATTGCAACACACATATATGTTTTCTAGTATATTAACAAGGAAAGAAGAAAAGAATCACCAAAAGTCCTTACAAGAGCAACTTCCTCCGATAAATTTGTGGAAACGAACGCGGTCCCTAACAATGATTTCTCGGTTGTATGACTTGCTTATTATTTTTGCCACTTCATGACAATCAGGACAAAATCTCAAGTTCTTTACCACCCGAATGACATGAGGGGCTTTTGTCTTTAGCAATCCATATGCGATGGCTAGCCTTTCACTATGTTCACAAAGAGCAACTTCCTTTTCCTCTTCACCAACGTCATGCAGAACGGCTGCAGTCCAAGGTTTGTGGCCAGCTCGTCGCACCCTATCCGCTATTTCTCTGAGAACCAGTCTTATCTCCTTGATTTCTGGGTGTGAATCATCGCTCACCACAAACTCGTGCAAGTAACCATTTATTTCAATTGAACTGCATCCAGCAACAGCAGTAACATTGCTGTCTTTCATCTTCTTCCTCAAATAGCTCACTCTGTCCCACTGGGAGTTCGATGCGCACAAGTTGGAGAGCAGAACGTAGTTCTCTGGATTGTGAGGTTCTAACTCAAGGAGTCTCTTTGATGCTGATTCCGCTATGTCAATCCTGTTCGAGCTTTTACAGGCCACAAGAAGAGTCCTCCAGATTATTGAATTTGGTGAGATAGGCATATCAATAACAAAGGAGTAAGCATCATCCAGAAGGCCAGATCGACACAGGAGATCAATCATGCATCCATAATTCTCCATTGAAGGTTTAATTCCCAAATTTTGCATAATAGACCAATACCGTCGCCCATCGTCCACTAACCCACTATGAGCACAGGCTGACAGCACGCCGATAAAGGTGACATTGTTAGGCCTCACCTAGAATATTGAAATACACACAAGAACTTAGGTGAAACATGCGAACTGTAATGGCCACTCTGTGTTTTGTGAAGGCAATATATGAAATTTTAACAATGATTGGAATCTAGGTTGAATATGTGAACTATCAGTGCTTTCTCTGGAGAAATAAGTTGAGCATGTAAGCTACAAAATAGAACATACTTCAGTAAAAACTAGATTCTATTGCTGGCCAATTGTATACAACAATGCGTATGATTCTGATATCACATAACCAACAAAATCAGCAAGTGCCTAACCAATCTCAAGATACATATCAGTGCAGCATTCTTACCTTGAGCTCTAGCATTCTTGAGAAAAGTCCCAACGCATCCTCCACAAGCCCATGAATTGCAAATCCAACTATCATTGCACTCCATGCCTTCGTATCCTTCTCCACCATCGCATCAAACACTCCTCTTGCCCGCTCTATCAACCCACACTTCGCATACATATCGATCAAAGCGGTGCTCAGCTCCAGATCGACAGTGATACCTTTCCTATCGATATAAGCATGCACCCACTTCCCCAAATCAAGTGCGCCTGCCTTGGCGCAGGCAGATATCACACCGACCATGGTGACCTCATCTGGCTCCACCCCGACCGCCTGCATCTCCCGGAACAGCCCCAACGCTTCAGTCACCATCCCCACCCTCGAGTACCCATTGATCATCGCGCTCCAAGCGACCAGACTCTTGTCCGGGGCCATGCCATCAAACACCGTCCTCGCAAGCGCAACCTGCTCGCACTTGGCGTAGAGGTTGAGCAGCCCGGTCTGCACGTAGGCGCTGGCCTCTAGCCCCTGGCGGAGCGCCTGCGCGTGCAGCTGCCGCCCCTCGCCAGGAGCCGGCACGGCCGCGCACGCCTTGAGCGCGAACGCGAGCGTGAAGGTGTTGGGACGCGGGGACCCCGCGCGCAGCATGAGGCGGTAGACGGCCAGCGCGGGGGCGGGGGCGGCGCCCGCGGCGGGGAGCGCGCGGATGAGGGAGTTGTAGCAGAAGGCGGTCGGGTCGGGGATTTGGTCGAACAGGGTGCGGGCGTAGGAGGACGCCGCCGCTGCTGGGGGTGCGGGCGCCGAGGCGCAGGCGGCGAGGAGCTTGGAGAGCGCGAAGGCGGCGGTGAGGCGCGGGAGGCGGAGGCGAGTGAGGTGCGCGTGCGCGCTGCGGAGCGCGAGGAGGCCCCGGCATCCGCGGAGCAGCGAGACGACGTGGGCCTCGAGGGCCTCGCGCGGGAGCGTGGCGGCTTCCTTGGGTTTCAGCAGGCGCATGCGTGTCGTCAGCATCAGACAGACCAGGGAAACGAACGAACGAACGAATCGCCGCTTGGCCTTCGGCAAGTACGCAAGCACATGATGCCCCCCAGCCGTGCCGCAGAACCGGGATCACGTCCGAATCCAGCGAGAATTCTCGTCGCTGACAGCGTCGTCTGTGCGCTCCTACTCCTCCCCCACTTTCTCCCCACCACGGGCTTCCCCCTCCTTCCCTACCGGGAACCCAACTCCTCCCCTCCCCGTATGCACAGCACGTGCGCCCCTCTAACTCGTCTGCCGGTCCGGTCAACTCGACCAGCCGGCGCACCGGAGGTGGGCGACGCATGCAGATGCGGATCGAATGCCGCCAGCCATTCCAGCGGGAGGCGTTCCTTCCTTAAAGTATTCTCCTCCGTGCGACAGTTGTGCGCTCCCGCGGTTTAAAGAATCCACGGAAGGAGGGCCCCGATGGCCATGCATTCCCCGGCCTCCTCCGACCCCTTGCCGGATTCCAGGGGCCGCGCCCCGGCGTCTGCTCCTGGAGTTGGTTTTCTTGGCCGGTAGTAGGACTGGTGGTGGTCACGGCCGTGCCGGCAGGACCGCAGGAGCGGTGATTGGTGAGCGCTCTTGGTTGTGGCGGATTCTTGGCTGCGGGTTTTGGGATCCTGGGGAGGAAGCATTTGGAGGTCGGATTGTCGAAAGGTTCCTGCTGGCATAGGTGGGTATGTTTGGTGTGGCATTGTGCATTTCTTATGTGTGGGTTTTTTTCGAGGGGAGGATTGGTGATTGAGAGCTTGCATATTGCTGCGGTTTTCATGACAGTCGTTGGAAGGTTTCCGGTTCAATGGCTGCTGTGTTCTGTTTGCGTGATTCTCCTCTGTCGTAGACGCAGCAGGGTGATTTGTTTGGAATCGTATGTTCTCTATTTTTTTTTAATCAGACGCAGACGGTTTCGTGAATGTGATTTGCTGCAATTTCGTTCAAATTTGCAATTTATGGCCCTTTTGTTTTTGAAAAAAAAGTTTTCAGAGTTCAAAGAAAACTCATCCGTCATTGCATTAAGTTTTTTTCTTACTTAGCCTCCCTGCTCTAATCTTATGTACTCTTTACTATGTATAAACTGGTAGCAGAATATTAATTACATCGCAACTTAAATTTCAGAAAGGAAACCTTCTACTGGGGTTCAGTGAATAATGGCGTCCACTGGCAAGGACAAAACAAAGGTGATATTGCTGTGATTGCATTACTACAATCGCATTGTGGAGAAACGAAACTCAACTTAATTTTTTTTATTACTTGTATTCCAGGGTTGTGGCCCAAAACTTTTTACAACAAAGGAGAAGAAAACTGCTAAGAGCTCAAACAATCCAAGCCGCCATGCTGGTTGGTTCACATTCTTATTGCCTGTCTTATGAATAGACTTTCTGGTAACTATCACTTGTCATTCCAAACTTACAAGGACTGACGGAATGTTGTCTTAGTTGACCTTATCACACCCAATTTGGATCCCTGAAGAGGGGCTGAAATTGTGGTGCTGAGAGGCAATTGTCTGTTTGGATACTTTACAATTGAACCCAAGAATCTGTGCCCAGTTCCACAATATTCTATCACAATAAAATTGCATCACCGCAATTGCTCTGAAATCGTGTAATATTTATTCATCTCTTAGTTGCAACCATTCACTTGAAGACATCCATGCGAACAACTGAACAACTACACTCCCTACTGTCATTAGCTCTTGTCAACTTGCCATTAAACTGTTGCAAAATTATTTTTCATTTTTCTCCCGAGAATTTAAGTCAAACACCTTCTGCTGTTAAGTGCTAACAGTTCTCTAAAAAGAATCTCTAGTTCTTCCTAATACCATGCAACTGGCTACTAACTTTTCTGGGTGCTCGTGTATAACACCAGCTAAGCTCGCGCCAAGTTCTTCTAAGGCATCATCATCATCCCCCTTGAGAACGCTTTCAGGTACTCTAGTCGGAAAAGTACAGTGCATTTCATGATTTCTTAAATTATATTTTCGGTGGTTTTGATTGGTCTTATGCTTTTTTAAACTAAATGGACCAGAAGTTAAGAGCATGCGCCTCAGCCATTTCCTTGCCCAATCTTCTAATAACACTACAACTGAACCCATTAGGTATAATGTCTATGTTTCATATCCTACCATCCTTGAGCCTGTTTTATGCTAACTAGGTCAAGCTGTTCACTCTCTGCTGCCATTGTGCAGAATATTTGTTTCCACCTGGAATGTTGGAGGAAAAACACCTACTGCTGCACTAAACATGGATGATTTTCTGCCCCCTGATGACAATTCGGATATTTATGTTTTGGGGTAGGTCTATTGTTGATTTTAATACCTGCAAAAATTACTTCCAATGTCATTAGCTGTATAGCCGATGTTTTCTGTTTTCATGTTTACTTACTTGATTCTAAATTTTTGCTCACATATTAGTACTATTACACAACTGAAAATGATGGTAAATTGGTGAAGTTTTACTTGATTCCTCCATGGTAGTGTGGTACCATACGACGCTGTTGCATTGGCATATTTGGTATTTATTTGAAGCGCAATGAAGTACATCTACTTTCAAGGATATTTTAGTGGAATTTTTATATTTGATGCAAGCCGTTGTGTAAATGCTTTTGTTTGTTTAACATTTGAACAGTTTTCAGGAAATTGTTCCTCTCAATGCTGGTAATGTGCTTGTGGTAGAAGACAATGAACCAGCTGCCAGATGGCTTGTTCTTATAAACCAATCACTAAATCGACCAGCTGACATTGATGCCAATGTCTTTCAGCATGAACCATCTCCCTCTGTTGATTCTTCTTCCTCTCGAGCTTCATCAAGCCTCGATACCTCATTCTCTGACCTATCAAAAACAGCAAGTGGCACCACAATCTTTCAGAAATCCTTGCTAAAAGCCATTAGCAAATCTTTCATGCCAGTCCGTAGAAAACAACTTAAGGCCTGTAATTGCCCGATAGAAATGACCAAAGCGTCCTACAGGGATGCTTGCTTTGGATGTAAAAAAGCATATGCAGTTGAGACTGATTCCTCTGGAGAGGATGAAGAAGAGAAAGGGAAAGATAAAGAGAAATCAAGGGACTCTGATGGCTTTGTGGTCGATGGAATTACTTCTGGTCTTGCCACTAGGGATCAACTAAAATATAATCTCATAGCGTGCAAACAAATGGTTGGCATTTTTGTTACTGTCTGGGTGAAGAAAGAACTAGTACAACATATTGGGCATCTAAGGAAGTCTTGCATAGGGCGCGGGATTCTGGGCTGTCTTGGAAACAAGGTCAGGACAGAATCATATCAAATTTATCCTGGATGTAATTATTCTGTCTATTCCTGAATGCCCTTCTACTGCAGGGATGTATATCAATAAGCATGACACTGCACCAGACAAGCTTTTGTTTCGTTTGCAGCCATTTGGCTTCAGGTCAAAAAGAAGGAGACGAATTCAGGAGGAACTTGGATGTTCTAGAGATACTGAGGCTCACAATGTTTTCGAGGATTTGTAGAAGAGCTGGAAGAAAAATCCCAGAGAAAATACTTGATCATGAGTAAGAATGATGTGCATGTGTTAACATTGTGAATATATGTTCCTTTTCAAAATATTTTCCTACTAATTTAGGCATTGTTGGTTTCAGTAAGGTGATATGGCTTGGTGATCTGAACTACCGTATTGCACTGAGCTATGCAGATACCAAGAAGCTTTTAATGGAAAATGACTGGGATGCTCTTTTTGAAAAGGATCAGGTAACTTTCTGGCTCATCAGGAACATGCCAGTGCTTGAGGGTGGGGTGGGGGGATCTGTAGGACTGCTTTGGGTCTACATCTGCTTCTTTAGTGAATGCCAGAGTTCGAGGATAATCTTTCTTTTAGGAAAAATATCTCATCAGAGGATTGGAGTCAGTTCTAAATATGCCTCATTTAAAGAATTAAATTAATAATTATTCATTGAAAGAAGATAGGAAGATTAAATAATTTGTTTGTTGAAGATGCTACTGCTTTATGCTAACAAGCACTACAAAGGATATCTGAAAAGTTCCAGTAAATCTTTTGATAGCTGATCCCCCTCCCCCAATAAACTTTTATGTCATTACATCGCCTTATGTTGTGTATTATTTTGCTTCAGCTTAAAATTGAACGGGATGCTGGGCGAGTATTTAAAGGTTGGAATGAGGGGAAGATATATTTTGCTCCAACATATAAGTACTCCTTCAACTCAGATTCTTATGCTGGTGAGACTGCAACATCAAAGAAAAAGAGAAGAACTCCTGCATGGTATGCACCACTTTTAAATCTAGTTTCTATTACACAAAATTACCTAATACTACCTTCATTTCTTTTTACTCCCAAGTCTCCAACTGTCAAAGGAAACATAGTATTCCACAGAAGAACTGAGACATTCTTATTATACTTTTATTTCAACAATACAATGAAAACCACCGCATTCTGCAGTTTTCATATTGTGTAAGCTAACTTGTTTAGGATAAAGTTGCTATGCTCCATTGATATCTGTTCCTACACTTTTTTCAGTTTACGATGCGGTTTGTCTGTGTTTTCCCGTGTTGTGCTATGAAAATACTGTACTTCTGAACCATCATTTACTTAACTTATTTATTGTGTCTCATCCCTCTGAAGTAGTTGAATTTTCTCAGGTGTGATAGAATATTGTGGCGTGGGGATGGAATTGTGCAATTATCCTACTACCGTGGGGAATCTAGGTTTTCTGATCACCGTCCTGTGTGCGGAACCTTTGCTGTTGAGGTTGAGGTACTAAACAAGGCGACGAAGAGGCGCTCATCAAATGCTGACTTGAGAATTGACGCTGAAGAGCTCTTACCCACGGGCAAGGGTAAAGGTAATGTTATGCCTACTGCTTGCATTATTCTTCTTCTCAATTTTTTGGTACTGAATATTAACAAGAATATTCTATGCTATTCATTCCATTTGGCAGGCATCGCACGAAATGTGAGCTCTCTTAGAACATGATAAGAATATACATATATAGCTTACACCAGTATATATATACCAAAGAAAAAGTTGAAGCACCACGAAGGACGCCTATTTGGATGAGGGGTAAACCACAACCAATGCCATCCCTCATCCTAGCAGGTTTCATGTGCTTCTGATGACTTTTGGAAATTGTTTTCTTTTGAAGAACCACAATATCTAACATGTAGTGTTTGCGAAATTCTGTCAGGGGCCCTTTCGTAGGTCTGTTGTTTCTTCAGAGTAGCTGCAGGTTGCAACTGAGACAGAACCTTTTTTTCTTTGACGAAAGCAGGAATTTTATTTGCTTTATTATTTTATTATTACTAGAGCAGGATAAGCAAAGGTCAATGTTTCTTTGTCCACCCCCCACCCACCCCCGGAGATGCTGCTTGTGTTGTGTCATAGGATACACAAACTAATCGATTACATGTATCCCAACCTCGATTGCCTCACGTAAAGCCCTTCTTTTAACATGATGAGAAAAATGTGACTACGAATTTCTTTTTTTGTTTGTAAATCCCTGTTTGTATCCTTTGAGCGCACGCCTACAAGTAGCAATCAAGGAAATCGATCAAACAATCCTAATACCGTGAAAGAGAAACTTCCCAAATACAGGGAAGCTTATCATATAGGGCTTCAACAAGGAGTTTTATTCATTCTTTGAGGAAAAAAGATACAAACCGCAATTGCAAAGATAATAACTATTATGCCAGCCCAAATCATGATTTCACCAATTTGGATTTGGTTTTGTCACAAAAATCATGAGTTGCAAAGATGAGAAACATGAAAAGCAAGATCCTGAATAAGAAAATAGAAACCAAGAAAGTCATAAGAGCTGAATAAGAAAATAGAAACCAAAAAAGTTATAAGAGTGAAGACTAGTAGAGTCTCATCTTTTGTCATTCTTTGCTCCTTTTTCACTCAATGGTTCATTCAAATTTTCCAACCAAAAATTCTATGTCTATTCTGTGCTATTTCTATATATATAGAACACTCGATTTGTCAAATGGATTAGATTGGTGACTTACCCATTCAGTGACTTTAGCACTAGACCTTGTAAAAATAGGTAGGGCCGAGTGAATTAGAGAATAAATAGGGGTCTGTTGGTATTTCAACTTCTCTTCTCCTTTCGTGGCTTAACAAGTGAGAATCCAGGACGTCTTAGTCCTAAATACCAGAATAGGACGAACTAGCCTCCATAGATATATTTGTTTCAGAACAAAACAATAGCATTGGGCTCAGTCATCTGTAATGTGTATTATCCATATGGGAGATCTTCTAACCGAGAAGATCCATTGACCTGAGACTAAAGGATAGGAAGTTAGAAAAGAACCTAAGAGATAGGGCCTATTTTTTACTCATTCAGTTAAATGAAGGATTCGTTATGAAAACAGATAGCAACAACCATTTCATTAGACATGCATATTTTTTGTTATCTAATGGATTTACACAGTTTTATTAATGCAAATTGTTTGATGTAGTTAGTAATCAGGTTATTCAACGATCAAGAATTCTTTTTTAGGCGGTTTGTATCATCCCATACATAATGTTTTGATCTAAGATTGCAATTCTTCCATGTTTTCGTTGTAGCATATTGTTCAATGGAGCTACAGTCTAAAATAGGAATCAACAAGTGTTTCCATGACTCTACCGCTTGGCCAATCTTGTTCCATCAAATCTTTTCCCTTTTTATGGCTGCATATCTTAATGGCTAAGGAGTAGGAAATCTTTCTCCTATTACAAATTTATAATGTCTTTGCATTTGATCTAGGAGGCTTTCGTTAGATAGGAAAAACTCTGTTAAATACGGAGAACTCTTGGATAGAGTACTAGAATGAAAAAACCATTACTTATATAAGGAAGAGCCCAAGGTTCTCGCCCGTTCTCATTTCTAAATCAACAATTCGTAGTTTCTTGTGTACTCCTAGTGAACCAATTGTTAGCCATATTTTTAGGTCGACGTGAAAACACATGGATAAATGTATGATTTTGATAAGAAAAAGGAATGGATCTAAAGGTCCTAAATCAATCCGCTTATTCAATGAAAGATATATCTCTTACCTAATTAAAAAAATTCGCGAACTAAACAAGGCCTAATGAATGGGCAAACAAATGCCAGACGCACAGGTACAGTAGAGGATCGGGATTGAATCGAGGGGACTCTCCCTCATTGATGTTCCAACGGCCAGCGCTCAAGACGGACGGACGGACGACCACCGGGGCCGGAGTGTCCACGCTGCCTACAACGTCGAAGGCTCCCCGGCCCACACGTCTCTCAACAGCTCATCACCAAGGTTCCATCCATCACCCATGCTGCCAATTCATCGCGCTACTGTTTGCTAGTAGTACTGCTACTGCACAGCATTTGCTACCTTGTCGTCTTGTCCGTGCGTGGATCGTGACTCGTGACATGTGACCCAGCGAGAGAGAGACCAACAGTACCGGCGACATTGAACTGCATCCGTAGTAGAAAGATACCAAGACGATGCTACGTACTACTAGTACATAGCGTCACGAGCTCTAGCAAATTACAGTACAGGACCCCCAAGGAATTATTACAAGGAAACAAATCCGGAAGAATCTCGTGCTTGGCATAGTTGTTTTGTACGTGGTAATAAGTATCATAATAATAAATTCATAATGCACAAACATATATGTGTTGTAAGAATAATGAGGAAGGAATCACAAGTCTGATTAAGACGACGACTGGCAACAAACTCTGAGAGATGGTCTAGAACATAATCCCGGCGGCGGCCGTCACGGCGAGGGCGATGATGAGGCCGCCGGCGTTGACGCGTCCCGGCACGTGGCTTGAGGATTTGGCTGAGCCGGCCGGCGTGTTGGCTGCACAAACACAACAGCGATCGGAAGTTATCACAGCAAGTAAGATTCTAAAATGTGTGAGCGTGACAAACTGACGAATACTGATCGAGGAAACCTAACAGCACAATGAAACCAGTACAGGGCTTGCATCGGTTAACATCAGGAGTACAGAAATTAATTAAGAACTGTCACTGATGGATATTTAGTGCTAATATTCTCTTCTCTCTAATAGCATGCTTGCTTAGAACAAGTATTATAATGAATTGTAAGCTGACTAAATGTTGCGGTGGAGGAGAGAAGGGAGGAGAGAGAGGAGAAGCAGAGGCTATGTATTAATAGTGAATAGCTAATTATTGTATGGGTGGGCTGGGAAAAGGCTACAAAGAACCTTACAGCCAACAAGTGGGCTGTAAGGGGATGTATGGATTAGCGAGCAAGAGAGAGCTCAAAAGGGGTCTGTTTTTCAATATTTTTTAGCACATATGCTGGCATCGAGACCTATCTCAGTGTCAGTGCTTTCAGTGCTTTAGTCCTACGGAACTTTTTTTTAAAAAACTGTTAATCCTACGGAACTGGTTTAACAGAGATGTGCAAAGTGATACATCTTCAACAGAATCAAGTAAAATTACAACTTACCAGGCACTTCTGGGCCGCCAGAAGATGGAGAGAGGCCTGACACGGGCGCGGCAGTAGGCACCAATCCCGCGGGGATAGGGACCCCGAAAACTACAGATCAAAATAGTTCACTCAAACTTAAACGTAACCAAACCACGGTCTTAGTTATGTGAGATATCTGAACATAATTAGCTAGAGGAACTTCCATTTCGCAACTGTATCGTCGTACAACAACAAAAAAACAATGCATGGCTTGACACGCATGAGCAAGGAGGGGATTTTTTTATGCTATTGCTCCATCTGTTCTGAATAAATAGATTTCTAAAGCTATTTTAAGGCAGAAATTTTAAACTTAAAAAACATTCAGATTTATAATATTAAATTAGTATCATTAGATATATATTATAGAATATATTTTTATAATATGCTCATTTATATTATTTATGATAATTACTCTTTCGTATAAAGTTAGTCAAACTGAAGATAGTTTGGTTTGCACGGATTCTAGAAATTAGTTTATTTAGAGACCGAATAAGTAGTATCTGTTTTTTTTCATATTTTTGTAGGAACACTAAGCAAATTTCAGCTGTGCGAATTGATTTGACTGGCTGCATGTGGTTCATGGTAGCAGTGCGCGCGACCGCGCGTACGTACCTGCGCAGGCGGAGACGGGCGGCGCGGTGAGGCGGCAGATACCCGGGAGCGCGAGCGCGCGCTTGTAGTCGACGCTGACGCCGTAGGACTCGGCGCCGCCGGCCAGCAGCTGGCAGAGGCAGACCGGGTGGGACTCGAGCAGCCCGGCGAACTCCGGGCAGCAGGGCTTGTCCGGCTGCCGCGTCGTGCTCCCGGCCGTCACGTACGTCAGGCAGTCCGACATGTTGAGCACCGCGTTGAAGCACTCCTCGCTGATCCCGGCCGCCGGCCCAGGGGCGGCGGCCGGACCCTGCGCCGACGCCATCCCGAACGCCAGCGCCACGGCCAGCGCCGCAACAAGCACCGCCGTAGGCCGCGGCAGTATTGCCATGCTATGCTCCTACTGCTAATGGTAGCTAGCCGGCCGAGGCGGTGGTGTACTGGAGCCCTATGCGCTGCTTATGCTTGCGTTTCTGGAGCTTGACTCCTATATATGCAGCTGCCTGTCCGTGTGAGTGTGACTCTGACTGACGGCAGCGTGCGTGCCGGAGTCGTGCGTCCGGCCGAGGTGAAGCGAACTACCGATCGAGCAGGGCCGGGCCTGGTCGAGCTGCAGTTTGTGGCAATGTAGTTGCAGCGTGTCTTTAGCGAGCTAACCAAAGCAACTGGTGTCACTACCGGCCCCTCCGAAGCATAGAGTGTGCCTGACCGGTGACCGCGAGTTTCAACACATCAGAAACGTTGCCAGGTAGGTTACGTGCGAGGATAAGGATCATATACAGTAGTTCATAGGAGCCGGTGAGAATCATCAAAACTGCCCGCGATC